>CAACVC010000158.1_pt1 | contig 15441 bp, 26 predicted proteins | sample 2381761 | NCBI WGS metagenome assembly CAACVC01 (sample SAMEA5211966, study PRJEB30684) | marine metagenome | biome: Marine; feature: Epipelagic; material: Water | collected 2015-10-15 | depth 45 m
AAGTTCTTCTACTTTAGCCATCATAGCTATAGCGTCTTCCATAGCTAATCTATAGGCTGATGCTGATATTTTTACTTTTTCAGGATCTAGTTCTTCTGGATCCATTTTTTTATTCATAACTTTTATTAACTCTTCTATAGAGTTTTCAGCAGCTTTGAGTAGTCTCTCTCTTGTTTTTTTTACGTCCATAGTTGATTGTTATATGATGTGATAAAATTCTGTATAATTTTTGATCCTCAATATTAAACTCATATTCGGAATCTGGTGTAAAGCCCACTATATCGCCTACGGACACGTTTAACGAACTTAAAAGCTTATTATTATATACAAGCTCACCAACTAATTCTTTTTCTTTTAAAAGACTCCATTTGAAATCTTGTGGTAATGGTTTAACAAAACAATATTTGTCAGGACATTTCCATTCACCATTATTTTTGTATGCATACACTTGTTCTGGGCTAACGGAATAAATATTTTCATCAATATATGATGATGAATTTTTTTCTTTACCCCTAACATCAATCCATCTTCTAAATACATTGTGATTAACAATTACTTTATCACCTGGTTTTATTCTTGTTTTATAATTTATAGGTATGCTTTTAACTGTACCTATTCTATTAACAAACTTATAATCTCTTTCAGATAATTCAGAATTAATTATTAGTTCTTTGCCATCTATGTATTTTTTATTGTCGTATCTGCTATCAGTATATATAATATAATTGTAAAGTGATTTCATTAATAATCTAAATTGTATTCTACAGAAACAGCCATATTTGTATTGAAATGTTTCCATGGTATTTGATTACTATCTTTCTCTATGTATATATGATAGCCATCATCTTTTTCAAATATATCACATATTGTATGACCACCATAAACCTCTTGCCCTACAGAATAATGCATAGCTTCGTTTTTATAGTCTTGGCCAATTGATATTTTTCTTATTAATTTCATTTAATTTTCTTTTTTTCATCTAAACTAAAAAGTGTATGTATAATTATAGCTACAACGGAATGTAATAGTACTTTACTAAATGCATCACCATAAGGCATAACATTACTATAGAAACCGTATAAATACAATATGCATGCAAATACATTCATTCCTATTACAAAATTACCTAGCCAGAATTTTAATCTAGCATTCCAAAATATTTTTAACACAAAAAATATTGCTATAATTACAATAAATTCAATTAAGAATTGTTCCACTTTAAATTTTATTTAATACGTCCAAAGAGTTATTTTAGGAGCATCGGGATAACCAATACCTACATGGACAAAATTATTTTTTCTACTTACACCTATTCTTGTAAAGCCAACTTCCATAGCAGCTTTAACTAATTTAAATGTTGCCTCACCACCTACACTTGCAATATCAACAGCATTACCGTATGCGTGTTCGCCTGGCGCTTTTTTCTTTGCTTCTATTGGATGATCAGGGCTTCTATAACTTGATGTTATTTTTAATGGTGAACCATATACTTCTCGCAAGTTATCTAACATACTAAGAAGTTTTTTATTCATCAATTTAAATTCATTAAATTCAGATTCATTAAAATATTTTAAAGGCATTTTATTTTTGATTTAATTTATTTTTTATACCTATAATGGTATATATTATAGTTAATACTAATACTACTGTTTGTAGCAGCGGATTTATATCTGGCATTATAGAAAAGGTGAATCCACCTAAGCTTATACCATAAATTCTTAAGTCTTGCATTTTATTTGTGCATTTTGTTTCCAAAGACTTTCTCCACACCTCGTGATCCGAAATAGCCTCCGATTACTATTGTTAATAAACCGGTTATTGAATCAAGCGGATAACTTAAGTACCACCCAATTACATAGCTTACTGTTAAAAATATTAATACTAAAGGACGAACATTAGCCGCAAGCCATGCTCCTGAGTTTGCATCTGCAACCCATCTTTCTGTTGTCCCATCTATTTCAGCTCTTTCAAGTTTTAGTTTTTCCAAAGCAATTTCTTTATCGCCTTGAGACATCTCACTACTACCTATTATAGCTTCTATGATACCGCCAGCTGGTGTACCGCTAGCTATTGATCCTACTACAGCTGGAATTTTATTTAATAAAAACTTTCCAACTGCAGTGTCTTTAAATTTTTTTTTCATATTATTTAATTAAAGTCCAAAGTTTTCTTTTGTATTATTTCTAGCTGCAGTAACTTCGTCTGCAGATAAAGTTTTATTATAAAATTTTACCATACCAAGTCTTCCTCCAAGCCCATAAGTGCTTGTTAAAGAATAGCGACCAATATGTAAATCAGCAGTTGTAGGAGCAACGGTTCCAGAAACAGTTGCAGTTGAACCTAAAGTAGCATCAATATATAATTTCCATTCTTTACTTTCACCTGCAGTTAAAACAATATGAAGCCAAGTGTTTACAGTTGTATTAGCAACCACGTTTTGAGATACTGCACTATAAGGAGCATTATGCATTTGGAAGTAATAATTACCACTTTGCCAAAACATCTGCCATCCATAATTAGATGCACTATTTGTTGCTTTATTTATAAAATGTTGTGCGCCTGTTCCAGTTCTATAAATCCATAGTTCCATAGATTGATTAGATACTAAATCAAAAAAGCTATTATCTGGAATGTTAAAATATTCACTATTAGCATCTAAGCCCCAATAATTATAAGCAGGACTACTGTTGGTACTCCAAGTAGGAGATCCACCTATTGTTGCATTACTTCCATTAGGATACTTATCTTTTGTAGCTAAATAGTTTTGTACTGCTTGTGCTTGAGTAAGTGCACTAGTATAAAATCTTGCTTGACCAACTTGAGTATCTACTGCATATCCATCACTTCTATCCCCTATTCTCATTTGTGTAGTGGTAGTAGTATTTACACCAAGATTTGGATTTGATTCTGCACCCTCTAGCACACCATCTACATATATTTTCATTTCAGTATTGTAATTATATGTAGCAACTACATGAAGCCAAGTATTTGTTGAAAAAGTATTCGTACTAAATAAATCTTGTGAAGCATTATATCCGCCTGAAGCGCTATATACAACCCATCTAAAATTGTTATTATTCCAAGATAAAGAAAATTTTCTTGCAGAAGATGAGCTATCGTATACATTCCAAATCATCCCGTCTGAACTTGCTGTGGATGATTTAAACCATAATTCAATTGTAAAAGCTGTAGCAGTTTGTAATGAATCAAAAGAACTTACTGTTAATCTAGTTGTGCTACTTGTTCCTGCTCCTGATGTTTGGCCTGGTGAAAAATTTAAATAATCACCTAATTCTTGATCGTAACTAGGGGTTCCTGATATTGAACCATTATTACCTTTCCCACTTGAATCACTCCAGGTTGCACCACTTGTATATGCTGAACCTAATAAATTCATTTCCATAGTAGGATTTTGGTACAATGCTTTAGTAGCGTTGTAATTAGTAGTTACCTGTGCTGATGTTAAGGCTGCACTATATGTTCTAACCTGCGCTATTTTACCATCAAAATATTTTGTATTATTATATGGGTATCTACCTATATCTAGACCATGAGCTGCTCCTGTATAGTTTGAATTTAAAGTGTCACTGTCTTTTTCAATTCCATTAACATAAAGTTTTATAGCAGCACCGTTTGAAGCAGATGCTACTGTAAATACACAGTGGTTCCACGTACTCTGCGTTATAGCTGAAGTAGTAGTTAATTGTCTATAGTTAGAACTATCTGAATATATATATAATTTAACTCCCGTGCCTCCATCTATATATAATTGATAACCTGTAGTATCACTAGGCCCAAGATTAGAAGCAATAGTGTCTGCTCCAGAACTTGCCTCACATAAACACCAAGCCTCTAAAGTAAAACCTCCACTTCCTATATCTGCACCCGTGTATGCTCCAACTTCAGCATAATCATCACTACCGTCAAAATTAAAATAGTCAGAATCACCATCATTATAATGTGCAGCACCGTTTACTGTTGCATTATAACTACTGTTTGCAGTATTAGACCAAGTTCCGCTGGTATATCCATTTGCGTCTAAACTAAGAGCTAAATTTGTAGAATATAAAGTTCCTTGAGTTACTTCGTGTTTAGATGTAATTATAGATGAATAACTAAAATTATTACCTGCTCTATAATTTTGTCCTATATCTGAAGCTGTAAGTATTTCAGAGTACATTCTAAAGCACCCCATTTTTCCAGCAAATTCATATGAAGTATTATTGTAGCCGCCAATACTAACAAAATTATAAGTATCGTGATTTGTACCATTTCCATTTAACGTAAGAGTACCTTGATAAGTACCGTCTTTGTAAAACTTACATACATTAGCGCTGGTTATTGTTATAACAAAATGTACCCATCCATCAGAGGCCATACCTGATAAACCCGTAGAACTACTTTGACCAGAATGTAATGTACCACCTGTTGTTTTTCTATAAATTTCTATCGTACCAGCACTGCCCGCAGCATTACCAATAAAAATTCCATTTATTCCTGAATCATTTGAGGCCGGATTAGCATGTAATAATGCAAAATTATTACTTTCTGAAGCATTAAACCACCATTCAAAAGTTACATCGCCACTAAATCCTGTAACAGCATTAGTTGTTCGTAAATCATCATCTGATCCATCTAATGTAAAATAGCCTCTTAGGTCTGAACCAAATGTTGCATTTCCATGTGTACTAAAACTATATCCATTTGTAGATATATCAGTTATTGTTGAACCGGTGCCGGCATAAGAATTAGAATTACTTGCGTCTATATGTATTTCTAAATTATCGTTATTATCTGTTAATGGAATATTTACCTCATGACCAGCAATATCGTACCAAATAGTTCCATCCCCATCATAAGAATCTACATCATTAGTATCTAAATGTACAGTAAGCCCTTGATCTTGGTCTGCTAATCCAGTAGCGGCTGTAGATTTCTTAAAAAATTTTTGGTCTAGTGCCATATTAAATTGTTATATCAAACTCTTCAACTTTTTTTATTGTATTTAAAGAATTTATTTCTGCTTCTTTTTTATTAATTGAATCGTATATAGCTTTTCTTTGTTCTTTTATTTTATCAGGTATAGATTTTTTTTCTCCTACCTCTCTTATAACATACCAGTCTGTAAGTGATAACGATTGATACCCATTTTGTTTTAATTGTTTTATTTTATTTTCTTTTGAAGATTTTAATGTGCTTCCAGGTACATCTAGGTCCTTAACATCGTATGTATATACATTATCTATAGGTACAAAATGTAAATTAACTAGCTTTTGACTTTCTGGATTATATTCAGGAGATTTAAGTTCAAAAAATTCATTTTCAAACCATATATCTTCACTCATTTTATCAAAATTCAAATAATGACCATTTATGCCTTGCCAAACTTCTGGTAATTTATTAAATATTACCGGTTTACCATTTATAACTTTTACTCTTGCCATATTAACTTGCCGCTTTTGAAATTTGATACCATGCTTCCGAAGCTGATACAAATTTTATTTCTATTATATTTTTAGTACTACCTGTGTCATCATAGGTACCTCCTAAATTATTATAAGTACCAGAAGATCCATTTATTGTTCCAAGTGTTAATGTATAAGAACCACCTCCTCCAGTTACTATAATTGTTTTAACATCACCTATTTTTACATTAGTAAAATTAAATGTTATACTATGGCCCGCTGTTACCGTAAATACATTAGCTGCAGAACTATCTACAGTTACAGCCGCTGCTGATGATAAAGCACTAGCTGCTGTATATCTGCTTTCTAATACGTTATGTGTTACTTTTGTTAATGCCATTTTTTATTTTTTAAGATTCTATCCATTTTTTATTATCTTCATCCCAAAGATATGGTTTATCACTTGAAGGCTGTTCAACAGGTGCTTTCCACAAACAGGTATTTTCATCAAGCAACCAACTTTCAAAAGGTTTTGGAGGTATAAATGCATCTTTATTAAAATCATAAGTATATCCTACACCCGCATAATTTTTTCTAAACGGAGTTCCTCCATTTATGTGCTCTCCCCCTGATGTATTATAAGATGTTCTTTTACAAATTTGTTGTTTTAGGTTACCATAATATATTTCCCAATTTGTAGGGCCATCTGTTTCATCTTTACCTGTTATTACTTCAGTAACGATATTTTGCATATTTATAAAAGCGTAATGTGCCATAATTATTAATTAATTGATATATTATCTGTTCCTGCTGTAAATGTAGTTATTTTAAAGTCTCCTGATGTTGCGGTTGAACTAGTTAACCCAGACCCTATTGTAAGTGTATTAGAACTTGGATATTTTAATATTACAATACCTGATTGACCGTCTGCAGCGTTATTTCCATAATTAGCACCATTACCCCCATCACCAGAGTTAGCACCTCCAACTGCGTTTGAGCCTACAGCTCCATGACTTCCGGTCCAACCTCTTTTACCACCACCACCAGCAGCATAATATACAGTAGAGCCTGTAATAGTTGCAGCTTTTGCAGCCCCACCTTGCCCACCATTTGCACCAGGTGAATTTGCGCCAACACTACCAGCACCACCACCACCAGCACCAGCTGAGCTATTACCAGTTCCTACGTCGTCTCCTCCGTCATATCCGTGAACTACAGGACTTGTTACAGCATGACCCCCTGTGTTATCTTGGTCATTACCACCTGCTCCACCTCCGGAGCCACCATCCTTACCGTCACCAGTAGCATCATTACCACCAGCACCACCACCTCCTTTAGAGGTTATAGTAGCAAAAACAGAATCCGAGCCAGTAGTTCCTTTAGCAGCACTACCACTATCACTTGTAGCTTCTGCTCCACCTGCTCCCACAGTTACAGTATAATTAGTTGCTGGGTTTAGTTCTAATGCTGTATCAGAAGATTGGCCTCCTCCTCTACCATCTGTTGAAGATCTAAAACCACCGCCACCTCCACCACCGCCGTAGTAGCTATCGTTTCTTCCAGCTCCACCACCGCCGGCTACAACTAAAAAGTTTACAGTTCGTGTATTAGGTATATCTGTTAAATTATCAGCTGTCCAACCTTTGGTATCATCTTGATATATTAATCTTACAACTGCATTTTCAGTTGTATTTTTAGCATTAGTATCTCTACCTTGTATTTTTTGACTTCCATTTGCATCAAATATAATTTCGTTGGTATCAAATGTACTTGCATAATCTGTAAAATGTATTTCTTCTCCAGCACTACCTGCTGGTAAACTAACTGTTACATCACCTGATGTTGTATTTACAAAATAACCCTCACCTGCAGTAGCAGTGAAGTTAGCCGTTTTAATTGCTGTTTGCCAGGTTACAGAACCAGAAGTTGCTGCACTTGCTTTTATATTTACTATTTCAACAACAGCCCCTGTTGCTGGTGCAGTACTTAAAACTACATTACTTCCAGAAACAGAATAATTACTTTTACTTTGATAAACTCCATCTATGTAAACTTGTGTATCGTTTTCATTTGCTATAACACCACCTGCTGAAAAAGAGGTTGTGCTGTTATTTGCTGTAGTATGTGATTGTAAAAATATATTAGCATCTATAACAGTAAAGTGTATTATTTCTAATACAGTTCCTGTTGCAGGAGCAGCATCTAGTGTTACAGTTGTTCCACTTACAGAAAAATCACTTTTTGCCTGGTAAACACCGTCTAAATATATTTGTAAATTGTTTTCAGAAGCAGGGGCAGATGATATTGTAAATGCAGTTCTTGATCCATCTGTAGCTTGTGTAGTACCATCTCCTGATACATTTAATTGTGTTGTTACTTGTCCACTACTTCCACCGCCACTTACGGTAATTGTTTTAGTAGCTCCTGTGCCTGAAGCAGTTACACCTGAACCAACAAAGTTTAAAGTTGTACCCGCTGTAGATAGCGAGCTACCTTCTTCTTGTACCGTTACCCCACTGCCACCGGGTATATTTATTGTTTTTGTTGCACCCGTACCTGAAGCGGTTACGGCTGAACCTGTAAAATTTAATGTAGTTGCTGCAGTCGATAATGAAGAACCTTCTTCTTGTACAGTTAGTGCACCACCTGAAGCGGCTATAGTAACTTGTTGAGCATCGTTTCTAGTAAGTGTTATATTTGAACCAGCTGTTAATTGTACAGTTGAATCTGTACCACTTGCCGCATCTAAGTTTAAGTCAACATTACTTCCATCTGTTGCTACATTTATAGAATATGTATCTCCTACTGTACCAGTGCCAAATTTAGCATAGCTGCCCATCCCAGTATGAGATGAACAATAGTAATGTAATATAGGGGGAGTTGTTGTTGTTGGAATAATTTGTGTGTATGCACCAGAGCTTCCAGGTGAACCGCTTGTAGTTACACCTGTAGTATATTGAGTACTTCCTGCAGCATCTGCAGCTGTTGCAAATAATAATGGATGAGCAGCACCGCCGGTACCAGTTCCACCGTTTGAACTATCTGATTGATCAAACTTATATGTAATACCGGGAGTTAATTCAAGATAAGCGCCTTCAACTCCGTCTATAGTATAACCATAACTACTACCGGACCCATGAGATGGATGTGCAGTGGTTTTAGTTATAACTTTAACTTCTAAAGTCTGAACTGCGTCGGTATGTCTTATTGTCCGATGTTTAGATTGTACGATTTTACCATCTACATCTAACTCAGATAATTTTGATTTAAATTTAATCGACATATATTATTAGTCTATTTTAGTGATAAGAACTCTATAGTCTCCATCTGTTACGGCATCTGAAAATGCAACTGTTATAGTTCCCGTTGATGCTCTAGCAATATCTACTTGTACAGTTTCATATGGAGATGCAGTTTCATAAACTTGTGCCATAACATCTCTAGTGGCTAAACCGTGTGTTACTGTATATGTATTTGTGGATTTTGCTACAGCAGAGTTTGAAGCTTCTAAATTAACAGCAAAGCTTCTTGCTGCATTATGAGCAGCTAGTCCAGCAGGTGTTACCGCTCTTGCTGTATCAGTACCTGTTGTTGCTTCTGTGGTTGTTGCTAATTCAACTATACCTTTTACTGTAGCTGAAGCATCTTCTACACCAACTATATTTGTGAAACTTGAACCTCCATCAACTGAAAATTCAAACTTATCTGTATTTTCATTAAACTGTAATATAGCATTAGCCGTATCTCCTCTTTCAACTTCAATACCTGATCGCAGTGTAGTTGCCGGAGTACCAGTCTGATTTTTATTAAGTGTTATTATATTGTCTTCAATATCTAACGTAGCTGTATTAACAGTTGTTGTAGTACCGCTTACAGTTAAATCACCTGTTACAGTTAAATCACCAGATGTTGTTACCGTTACATCTGTAGCATCACCTATAGTAAAACTATCTGATATTTGTGGTAATCTCGCTTTTAAATTAGCTATACTAACGTCAACATCGGTATCAGTATTTTTCATACTAACCCAAGCTGATCCATCCCAGTATTTTATTTGCTTACTACTGTTATCAGAATTGTAGATTATTCTACCTACATTTGCAGCACCCATCCCACTTGGGTCTGAAGTAACTACATCAACTTTAACGTTTTTTATTTCGTTGTTATTTAAATCGAGATTTGCTAAATGTTTTATTGCCATTTTTTGTTAGTTTAAATATGCTTTCCCTGATATTGCGGCTGAAAATGTTAATACTATTGTATTAGCACTTTGATAATCAACAACTCCAAATATTTGTTCTTCTTCGGAATCTACTATTGTAACAGATGGAAATTTATTTAAATTATGAGTTACCGTCCATGTAGCTGATGCTGACCCTTGTGTATGTGTTGTAGTTCCCCCGTGACTTGCAAATGGATTTGACTGTACAATTGATGTAATACTAAAGTTTTTTGTAGCACCTGAAACATCTGTTCCTAATAGTTTATCTCCAGCCTCGACAGTTGTGTCTTGTGGAAATGATGATATTTTAGCCATTATAAATCTTTTTTGTTAAATTTGCTTATTGCTTGCGAATAGACTTTATCTATATATGTTTCTCTTTTCATTATTTTGTTTCTTCGCGATGATTCAGGCAAACTTTCCTTATCTATTAATATTTTATATATTCTATTTATAAGTCTTTTCCCTTTTGCTGAAACAGTGTATTTGTTATGATCTCCTAGTCTACCGTTACCTTTATGAATTTTTTTAATCCAATCATTTTTTTGCAATCTGTAAAATCTAGTTTTATCCCAACTGTAATACAAGGTTCCGCTTTTAAAATCGTCTATTGTAAAATATTTAATAGGATCGAGATAAAATAGCAATTCCAAATCAGCAATGTTTAATTCGTGTTGTTTGCATGCCCATCTGGAAACTAATCTATAGTATTTTAAAAAATCAACCTTAACTTCTCCTCTTTCTATAAAATCCGAGCGGTTCATTATAATACTATTATTACGTCTTGTTCTTGTATTACTTTAAATATATTGTTATCTATTTCTATATTGTGTCCTGCGACTCTATCGTAATAAATTTTGTCGCTATTTTTTATTCCTTCTACATGCGTACCAATTGATACAACTGTAGCAGTTCTGTATCTTATATCTTCTCTGTGGTTTTCAGCAAGAAGTAATCCACCTTCTGTTTTCTTTATATCTTCTTTTATTTCAGATATTACTATATACTTACCTATCGCTTTCATAATCTCTAACGTTTGAAATTACACAATCGGTTGAAAGTATAGTAGTTGCAACTGATACAGCATTTAATAGTGCTGACTTAGTTACAAGCAGTGGATCGACTATACCGGCTTTTATCATATCTTTTACGGTTGCATCCATTACGTCAACACCTTTTTTAAATGATATACCTTTAAAATCTTCAGGATTTAATCCTGCATTGCTTAGTATCATATTGTATGGTGATAAAAGTGCTTCTTTCATTATATCAACACCTTTTAGTTCACCTTGATTAAGTGTTAACTCCCAATCCATATTTGCTGCTGCTACTAGTGCCACACCACCTCCTGGTAGTATACCTTCTTTTTTTGCAGCTCTAACGGCATGAATTGCATCGTCAACTCTATCTTTTTTTTCTGATACTTCCACTTCAGTATCTCCACCAACATAAACCATTGAAACACCTCCATTTAATATAGATAGCCTATATTCTAAATGTGGTCTCATTATATGGTGATCTTCTTCATCTAATTGTTTTTGAAGATACTCGACTCTTTCTTTGACTCCTTCTGGAATCTCATCTATAGCTACAGTTGTACCATCTGTATCAATTATAGCTTTTGATGCATTACCGAGCACGTCTGATGTAATGTTATCTAGTGAGTCACCTAGATTTTCATCTATAACAGTTGCACCCGTTAAAAGGGCAATGTCATCTAATATATCCTTTCTTTTAAGTCCGAAAGAAGGTGGATCGATAACATTGCAACGTATATTGCCCTTTACGAAATTCATCGCTAATGCTGAAATGATTTGCTGATCGCAAGGGGCAATGAGTAACAACGATTGGTTGGACTTGATCGCGAACTCCAAGATTGGTTGAATACGTCGGATATTATCTATATCAGAAGCACATAAAAATATTAATGGCTTCTCAAGCTCCGACACTTCTTTTTCCCTATTAGTATAAAAATGTATACTTTTACTTATTGACTTTATATGTGTACCGTTTATTGAATCTATATAGGTTTCATTTGTCGGTGATGTTTCCATTGTTACTACACCGTTTTCACCTGCTAATTTAAACGCATCTGCTATAAAGTTGCCAAGTTCTTTGTCGTTGTTACAAGAAATGGTAGATACATGATTTAACATCTTTTCATCTACCGGTGATGCTTTTTTATTTAAAAACTCTACGACTTTTTTTACAAACTTATCTATACCGCTTTTAATATCTCTAAATGAAAAATCTTCTCCTTTTAAATTAAAGTAGCTTTTCATTATGTTTTCAGCCAGCACTGTAGATGTTGTTGTTCCGTCGCCTGCTTTTGTTGCTGTTTGTTTTGCGGCTTGCTTTAGCATAGTAGCACCTAGATTTTCCAGTGGATCTTCTAGGTTTACGTAGCTTGCTACTGTAACACCGTCTTTTGTTACGTGAGGATTGCCAAAGTCATCTTCTAAAACTACTGTTCTACCAGATGCACCAAGTGTTACTGACACTGCATCCGATAGCTTTTTAATACCTTTAATAAGGCCATCTTTGGCTTCTTTTTTAAAACTAAGGGCTTTTACTATTTTAGGCCCACCGAATTGTACTCCCATTTGATTTGATTAAATTATATTATAGTATTTTATTTTAGCAGTTCCATCTTCTTCTAGCGGCTCTGCCTCTTTCTGATTTCCAGCTTTTAGATCTGGCACAGAATGACTTTCTTCTTTTTGCAGCTTTACTTCCTTTCTTTAATTTTGAAGGTGGAGTCGTTACTGCTGTTTTAAGCTTACTCCCAGGATTATCTCTTCTATACTTTGAAACTCCTTTTTGACTCATACCACCGCCTGCTTTAGCGCCGGTACCACTTTTATTAGCTTTATTATAATAGCCTAAGGACTTTTTGCGAGAAGGAGCATTTTTTCTTTTTCTTTCAAGCGGACCACCCTGAAGTTCCATATCGTTTCTTCCACAGATGGAGTGCTTATGTGTTACTGGTAATACTTTCATATTATTTAGTTCCTTTACCATAGCCGCCTCTATTCTTCTTAATAGATACAAATTTTTTCTTAGTATGGTCGTAATCCTTACCTTTTATATTTATACCTTTTTTCTTAGCAGCTCTGCGCTTTTTTTGATTCTCAGCCTTCATTCTGGTTCTTCTTGTGGTTTTAGCAAATTTAAGATCTCTTTTCTTTTTCTTTGCTTTACCACTCTTGCTGAGTTTATAAGCCATTATTATTGTTTTTTTATTGCTTCAAGCATTCCACGTTCATACTCTAGTTGTTTTTCAATTTCAAGTATACGCTCTTCAAGCTTATCTATAACGATAATCTTTTCATCTAGTCTTTCATGCACTAAGTGTATCTCATCCTTAACTGATGTAAATTCAGAAAATATACCTCCTGCTGTAAATATTGCAGTAACAAACATAATAACTATAGATAAGTTATTCTTTATAAATGAATCAGGCATTATTTACGAAAACTTTTATTAGTAGATGATGGAATTATTTCCTCTGATTCTTCAAATGATTCTATAGCTGTAAAAGGTACTGCTTTAGCACTACCCGTAGACTTATATACTTGACGCTTGTAAGCCATAGGCATTTCATTTCTTTGAAACGGTACAGCACCCATTCTATTTAAAGGTTGTAATACTTCTCTTTTAAGTACACCATCTTCTTCTGTATATCTAGTTATACCCTTCTTCCGTAGTTTTGCTAAATCATCTCCATCTATCTTGTCGTTTCCATCTTGATCAAATACTTTCTTTTGCTCTTCAGATAACTTTGGAAATGGCGGCATTCTAAAAGCCATAGGTGGACTGCTTGCACTTTGTTTTTTTTTCGGTAATATTGGTGGTGTGATACCAGCGCCAATAGCTTGGCTAGCAGCCTTTTTATAATTAGGTATTTTTTTAAACTCAGAAGTCATATTAGGCCTAGGCTCTTCATTCGATTCTTTATCTGCTTGCATACTTGCAGAAAATTTTTTGCTTTGTTTATACTTGTCTATAAATCCCCGCCCTGGCTTTGTTTTCTTTTTATTAGGCATAGCATTAAGAGTTATACATTTTCTTTTTCATCATAGGCTCTCCCATTAAATTTTGTTGCTTTAAAGGTGAGTTTTTGCCTTTTACTTTTTTTAGAAGGTCATTAATTATAGAGTGAGCCTTCGGTCCTGGTTTTCCCATATTATTTCTTTTTTGTTTTACCGTTTGATTTAATCATCTTTTCAAGCATAGCTGCTTGTCTAGCGTGTGCTTGTGAAGCCTTTTTAAGTTGACTTACTACTTTTTTTATCTTTGCGTCCATTTTTTGGCATTTTTTCTATACTGGTTTAATTCATTATATAAATGCTGTGCCAGTATAACCTCCACCTGATTGGTGCCACATACATCTTTAGTTACTTCTTTAAACTTTTCGTATTTTATTTCATACGTTGTTTTCTTTGTTGTTGCACAACTAGTCAGAATTACAAGTGCATAGCTTAGTATTAATTGTTTCATCTTGTGTGTTTGTTTGTGCCAGATGTATTTCAATCATAGCAGCAGTTAGTTTGTTCACAGCCTTACGTATCTCTTTTAGCTCGTTTCGGATACCATTAGCTTTAATGTGAGTGTAGTCTTTACTCATTACATTTGATTATATTAATTATATTTTTACTTTACCTACTTTAGGATTTTTTCTTTTTTTTGGTATTTGTTTTTCTTCTTCTTATTTGAGAAGTCTTTCTTCCCATACCAACCCGTTTCTTTTCTGCAACCGCCCGCTTTTTTTCAGATGGTGACATTTCACTCCAGGTTTTTACTGTTTTACCAGATATACGTCTAGATGGTCTGCACTTCTTAGTGTTCTTATTCTTTTTAGAACCACAGGGGTTACCTTTCTCGTCGGTCCACTTTTCTTTAAACCAACGTTTAAGATTAAGTCCAGCTTGTGTTTTTCTTACACCCATATTATTTATCTTTGCAAGAACAGCTAGATCGTCTGTCATCAAAATCCATAGCTGCTTTTAAGATAATCTTATCCATAACGTCGTCTTGGTTTTCTAACATTTGTTTCTGTAGGTTTATAACCATACTTTCTAACCGGTCTTTTTCACTTATAAGTAATTCTATCTGATGTTCTTTCTTTTCTACGGTACCTTTAAGCGCATTGACGTCGTCCGGTTTGGTTCCTGTGATGGAACTTATGATAACCGGTATCGATGCTGCTATTGTACCTATTAGCATCATTACAACTTCTTTATTAGATTCCAATACTGGAAACTGCAGCAGTGTAATGATAATACCTACAACAAATAAGAATATAAACAAACTACCCACATATGAGCGTATTTCCTTTGCTACCCCATTTTTAGGTAATGTCATTATCTAGATCTTTTTTTTCTACACTTGGCAATGGCGCCCGAGGCATACGCCGAGGGAAAAACTTTATACTGCCTTTTGACTTTGTGGTAACAATAGTCTTTTTTGGGAAAAGGGCTGTCAATTGCGTTGAGTGCCTTTGGGCGGCCAGTCTTTGCCATAGTGCTTAGTTATTTAAATGTTTTAACTACCTTAGGACCTTCAAAGACCCTAAGCTTCTTTTTATAATGATCGATTGAAGAGTCGATCGCTCTTTCCGCACCTTCGATGGTTTCTCTGCGGGTTACGTCTACCCAATGTTTGTTGTTCTCCAGATTTTTGTACTCAGCCTGGTAATATCCATTGGGCAGCTCAATTATCCGCCAGTTCTTTTTATCAGCGATATGCGTATACTGTGTTTTTAATTCTTCTAATTGTTCCTGGTTATGTTGTCCATAACGGTTTGTTTGGTAA
>CAACVC010000162.1_pt1 | contig 15374 bp, 11 predicted proteins | sample 2381761 | NCBI WGS metagenome assembly CAACVC01 (sample SAMEA5211966, study PRJEB30684) | marine metagenome | biome: Marine; feature: Epipelagic; material: Water | collected 2015-10-15 | depth 45 m
AAGCTCCTTTTGAAGACATTACAGAAACGAAATTTAAAGAAATGGAAAGTCATTTCGGGAAAGCAAATTTATTGGTGCTTCTATTAATCTTGTTATTTGTAATTTTAATTCACCTGAAATTGGTGGGTTTTTTAAATCCATTAATTCTTCATTTATTTGAAGTTGAGTTGCCGACTCAACAATTCTTTTATGCATAGGTTCTTCTCCTTTACCTGCATGTTCCAGAATGAAATCAAGATCAAGGGTATTTTGAGTAAGTAGATCTGGAACTATTTTTGGTAATTTTTTAGGGCCTAATCCTTTAACACCTTCGATGTTATCAGATTTATCACCCATTAAAACTTTATACATTAAAAAATTGTGAGCCGGTACTCCATAATCATCCATAACCATTCTAGGTGTATAGAATTTTTTCTTTATTGGACTCCAAACTGTAATTCTTTCATTTACTAATTGTAGGAAATCTTGGTCTGCTGACATTATAGTAACATCTTCATCTAACAAAGTATGAGCTATATATGCTATTGTGTCGTCAGCTTCAATTCGGTCTATTGAAATAACATTAATAGGAAGAAAATCTAAATATTCTATTAAACGAGAAAATTGAATTTTCATTGCTTCTTTTTCTTCAGAAGCGTTTTTAAAAGCATCCCATCTTGTAATTCGTTTACCTGGTTTTCTGTTAGATTTATAGTTAGGTGAGATTTTTCTCCTACGTTGACTACCACCTTGACCATCATAAACTATAATTACCCTAGTTGGGTTTACTTCTCTAATAGCATAAGCTAAAGATCTTAAAAATCCAGTTAATCCTCCTACAGGTACACCATTATCATTTAGGGCTCCATTTACTGCGAATGCTCTTAAGTAAAGGTTTAAACCATCTACTATTAACACCCTATTATTTACCCCTAAATCGCCCGGTTTTTGAACGTTATCTAATAAACTAAATATATCTTCCATTATAACCCAGTTTCATCAATTTCAATGTCTGGGTCTAATTCTTGTGGGTCTTCATGTTGGTATTTCATAACATAAGCATCACAAGTGTCTCTATACATAGCTTCTTTAATTTCAGGTCTATCTTTACATAATTTTTCTAATTCTTTACCTGAAAAATTTATTATTTCACCTGTTGCAGTGTCTGTGTATTTACAAATAGGACCTGATTGTTTACAAACTTTATAATTTTTCATTAATTTAAGCCAACCACCAAAATCATCAATACCTTGTCTGTAAAATACATTGTATCTTATTTTTCTATTTGGTGGACCCATTCTGTTTTTAACTACAATAGCTTCAACCTCTGACCCTACAACTTCATCAACTCCATTGATTTTTTCTTTAAGTTTCCCAACTTGTTTTAATCTTAATCTAACTGAAGCGTGAAATTGTAGAGCTTTACCACCAGAAGTAGTATATTGATCAGCAAATGGCATTGCGCCCATCTTTTGTCTTAATTGGTTTGTGAATACTAAAAGTATTTTTTCCTTACCAATTAAGTTAGTAATTTTACGCATTGCTTTAGATAAAATAATGGCTTTTTGTGTTGCATAACCATCTTTTTCAAAGTCAGCGGCTGACTCAATTTTAGTGGTAGCTGCGGCTACTGAATCTACTACAATTGTTACAAGTTTGTCTGGATTCTTTTCTCGGACTTTGAGAATAACATTTTCAATTGCATCCATAATGTCTTCGATTGTTTCTAATGGTAAATAAACCATTTTTTCAACGTCGACTCCAATTGCCTGTAAAAATTGAGCATTTAAGGAAGATTCAGTGTCAATGTATACTGCAACACCATCTTTTTTCTGTGTATTTGCTATAATATGAGATGCTAACAGGGATTTACCACTTTGTTCTAACCCTGTAATTTCAACGATCTTGGACACGGGAAATCCACCATTAGGGCGATTTGATATGGCCAGGTCTAACACTGTTGAACCTGTGGAAACCCAATCGTTAACGTCAGTAGGAGAGTCCTCACTGCCGTCTAAAAAGTACGCAACCCTGTGGTGTGTCTTACTGAATTTTTTGTTAAGGGAATCAGTAATTATCCCTGTTAGTTCATCTCTATTTGTGTCTTCTTTTTTCTTTGCCATTAGTCAAATAATTCATCAAGTTTATTATCGATAGTCTTTTTAGTTTTAGAAGGTGCTGCTTTAACTTCGGTTTCTTTACCTCCATCTTCTTCAGATGGTTTTAACCAACCTTGTAATTCGTCCTTCATTTCTTCAAAAGTATATTTCTTAAATAAAGAAACTAAATCCTTTTGATTTTCTAAAAGTGATTCTGCTTTCGCAGCATCTTTTACCAATGGTGTTTGGTTTGGTTTAACACGGATTGTTGTTGTGTTAAACATTTTACCTGTTTCTGCTGCTGGGATTACTTCTACAGTAACATCACGACCCTTTTGAATGTCTGTAATATCACCATAATCTTCGTCAGCCATTACACCTAATAGTTCTTGATAAACCATTTTACCAAATTCATAAAACCTAACTCCTTTGTCTTCTTCTCCTCTTACTACTACAGGAGCAAAAACTCTAAGTTTAGGCCATAATTTTTTAGCTAATTCGGCGTTTTCTTTGTCGCCTGATTTTTTTAACGTAGTTGCAAATTCCATAATTGGATCTGCTTCGCTAAAGTTAGACAAAGCAATCATTCTTGGTTTACCAATACCGAAGTAAAAGTATAATTCCGAGAATGGAAAGTCTTTGTTGTGTGCGTAAGGTACTATTCTTACTACTGATTTTTCACCTACTGGTGGTCTCCAAAAATTGTTTTTGAAGTCGCTAGAGCCACCTCCCCCTTTGTTGTTTAGTTTTGCTAAACGATTCTTGATTTCATTTAAATCCATAACCTTTTTTTATTAATTAATATAGTTTTACTTTTAACTTTGTGTATATGTACAAAGCGTTTTTTGCTAATCCAAATTTTTCTACTAAAGATTTATGATTTCTTTTATTTTCGTATCTATACGATTAAAACCCTCTGCTTGTATTAATAAGATGCAGTTTTTATAATTTTCCCAATTTATAGAAAATGATTTGTCTAAAACCCCATTATTTAAACTCTTTATTAATTCATTAAGCGCATTAATAGTATATAAAGTGTTTGTTTGTTTTTTTCTATGTACTAAAATAGTATTACTTATCATTGAATTAGTTAACGAATTACCCATATCTACATTATATGTAAGCATGATTTTTTCCCCATCCAAACTTTCTAATACAAAAATTTTATTGAATAAAATAACATATGATGATTGAATATTATTTGAAACTTCTTCAAAATCATTAACATTAGTAAATGTACAGTATAGTCTATTATTCATAAATAACCGGAATTTTCCGGCTATAAATATGAAATTTATTGTAAAGCCCCGTAATGGGTGCCAGTTTTTAATTTTATTGGAAATTTATCATTAAGTATTGTTTGTAAGTCAATTAATGTTTGTTTTCCATCCTGTTTAGCCACATCAAATATAAAAGCATCATATATGTAAAGAACTAATTTTGTTTGTTTGGTTTTTAAGTAATCTTGTATAATTTTTATCTTACGAATGTTGGTTTCTGTTTCAGTTGCCTGTATGTAATAATTAAATAATTTTTGTGAATGTATTTTAGGATGGTCTTTTTTCTTAATAGTATAACTACCACATTTTACTTCTCCTTTTTTATTAAATTCTTCCCAAATTATATCTATAAAATTCTGTGTTTTAAAAAAGAAAGGATGATGTAAGTTCGCCTTGTCTATACCCCCATATATTTGTTTAAATGTAAGTGTTTTGCTTTCTTTATATTGTTGTGGTGTAATTTCCTTAGATTTAAAGTAAATTTCCGCAAGTGTGTTGTGTACGTTGCCTGTAAATTGATAATCGACTATATCGCCTATTAGACGGGGATGATAGCCATCATAATCCATTTCTACAAAAAAGTTGTTATCTGGTTCGAAACAATCACGTTCTCCATTGTCGTGTTTTAATCCAACAAAATTTAATCCATTGAAGTTATTTACAGGTCTTCCGGTTGTGGTGTATGGATTATACCATCCGTATATATGATTTTCTTTTATGGAGAATTTTTTATTTTTTAGTGTAAAATAATCGTCAAACTTATCATTGAATTTTAATGCATTCTTCTCTAATTCATATAAGACAGGCAATAATATTTTGTCAAAGTATCCATTAACTTCCCCGCGATACTCTTGGAATATACTGTGTGCTTTTTGTTTGCAACGCTCTAAGTGTTTCCCGATAGGTATCATTTTATTCACCTTAGTATGCGGGAATTTTCGGTAATACCATTGGTGTGCTTGGGTTGTATGTTGGTCTAATAAAGGTATTGAATGTTGTATATCCGTATAAGAAATGTGTGGGGCCGCGTGTAAAGCGGCTTTTTTATCTAAAACGCAAAACTCATAATTTGCCAATATATTTAATATAGCATCTTTGTCCCAATTTATACATTCTAAATGATTTATTGGTATGATAAAATCTTCACCATCAACTTCAAGATAAATAGCTATTATTTCTGCTAACGCAGGGTGTGTGTTGTCATTACCCTGAATAAATTCAAGATAGCGTGTTAAACTAACATTTAAATTGTTTGTTAGTTTTTCTAATTGATTTGAAGTTTCGATAAGATAGAACATACCTTATCAGTGTAATAAAATTTTATCTAATAACCACCTCCTCCACCACCAGAAGTGCTTCCTCCTGTAGAAGATCCTCCTCCTGTAGAGGGAGAAGTATATCCTGTTAGAACATCTTGAGATGAGTCTGTTGTTGGTTCTTCATCAGGATCAAAAAATATGTTTTCATCAAATTGTATTAGTCTTTTTTCTTCATATACATCAGAACTATATGGTTGGTAAGATTTACACCAATATGTTGGATTTACTTTAGCTTCCCAAAAAGAGCAATTTCTTCCGTTAGGGTTATAATAAACACATGCTAAACATTTTTGTTCTTCAGCTATAACTTCTGGATCTCCCGGGGGAAGTCCATAAGCTGGAGGTAAATTATTATCAATAGGAATATTATCTAAATCTTTTCTACCTTCAATATTATATTTAGTATAATTAAAAGGATTTATTAATTGTAAAGGATCTCTAGGTAAAGATAATCTTTCAATAGTAAATTTTTCTGCTTCTTCTAAACTATTAGATTTTGATGTTGGATCTTTTATACCATAATAAATTTCTTCTTTTAAGGGTAAAGGATCAGCTGACCTAAATTCATTTAAATTTCTAAATAATACAGATAATCCTGGGTGTGTTTTTTCTTTAATAAATAATGTATGTTTATTTATGGATGCTGTATCTCCTCTTAAAACCCAATTAATTTTCCCACATTTATATAAACGAAAATCATAATGGGGTTTTTCATTTTTTAAATCTAAATATGATTCTTTTGATATTTCAAAATAACCAAAATCTGAATTTGTTCTTTTTGCAAAATATCTGACATATTTAAAATTTTTATAATCTTTTGATGTAGGGGCTGTTCTAGTTACAGGAATTAATTTATGTTTAAGTAATGTTCTTTTCTTTCTTGGTTTTAATTTTGAAAATTTTCTATTAAGAGGATGATTAGGTATTTTAGAATCTGTTTGTGGAAGAGGTGATATAAGTTCAATTCCTAAATTATGAGGATTAGTTCCTGCATATTTGAGACCATTAGCTAATAAAACATATTTACCTATGTAATATTTTCCTGTTAGTTTTTCTTCTAAAAGACCCTCTGCATTGCATTCTAATATTTGTACTCTGGATTTAGGTATATAAGCCATTGTTAGTTTTCTTTAGGAGGTTGACATTTAGCATTTTTTGGATTATCTTTGTTTTTTTCATAACTTTCTTTTAAATGTTCATAATCTCTATTTGATGCATTATTAATCTCTATAGCATGAATAATATCTACTATCTTATCTGTATTAGGGTTAGTTCCATATATATAGTCTGGTTGTGGAAAATTATTCTTTCTTTCTTTCCATTTAAGTTTACTCTCAACTTGCCGATCTACCTTAAATCTTTCATGCATAAACATATTCCTATATATTCTGTTTGCATTTGGAGCTATTGATTCTGGGGTGCCATTGTCAGGAGCTTTAGGGGGCATTGGGTTGGGTGATATTACATCTACTCTAAGATACCCACGAGCTCCTCCACCTTTTATATCATCCACGCTACCATCAAAACTACCTGCGTTATAATTTCCTGATTGCCATCTTTCATCATGCCATTCAGCACCATTAAACTGAGAAGAATCAACATACCAAGATTCATAATCATCAGCATAGTACCCATATTCCCCACTAGCGTTAGGTCCTTTACCTAAATTAAAAAACCTCCTTAGTGCTTTACTTTTATAATCAAATTGAATATAATACCAAGGAACAGAATCATTTCTAGTAACATCTGGTGGATTACCTTGACCATCAACTAACATACCAAAAGTAGGAGAATTTTCATCTGTATCTGTTGAAAAACCATTTAAAGTTGATTGGTTTACTACATCTAGTACTGTACCTAAATATAATCCACCACATCTTTTATCAAAAGTACCTATGATATTATCATCTCTACTTACCATTTCATGATTACTTACTTTTGGTGAAGATCTTAAATGTATTCTGTCATCTAATTCTTTTAAATACACAGCGTTTCCTTTTTTAAGTTCTTCTATACATCCTGGTATTTCTTTTTGTTTTGTAGTAACTGTACCTTGGTAAGCTCCCCAATCATATTCTTCTTCCTCTAAATAATTAACTCCTAATTCTTCATTAAAATCATTATAATCAAATAAATCACTTATATCTTGTCTACTTGCAGGATCATCTAATATCATCATTTGGCCAGTGATTTTTGTTGTCCAATCTTGTCCTGCTGTTATTTTTTGTCTTTCTCCTGTGGTTACAAAAGCTACATTACAATTTTTATATCCTCTTGGTAGCCTTGAATCTGGAAGTTTAAAAACATTTCCTATTACTATTCCACTAATACCATCAAGTTCTGCATTGAATTTTAAAGGTATAATAGCAGATCTAGCCATAGCTACTGCTTTTGCTCTTATTTGACCTTTATAAGGACCATATGCACCTTCTGTTTTTGGGTGTTTTTTTAATATACTTTCTCCTGCTGCTATTACTCCCCTTAATATGTTCTTTTTTTCATCAATAGTTTCTGATTCATCTCTTTCTCCTGTTTTAACAGTTATTTCTTGATAATCATTAGATGTAAGTAGTTCTTTTTGAAATTCTTCTAAATCTGCAATACCACTTTGGAAAACTTCTATTTCTTGTTCATATTGTTCTGCTAGCCCATTTTGTTCTTCTATGGGCATTGCTTCTTTAGGTTTTGGGTGTACAGGTTGTGCTAATCTATTCGTTATATTTCTATTAATAGCTGCAAAAGTCATTTGGTCTAAATCATCTGGGTTATCTGGGTTTTGAGCAGATAAAGCTATTGTAGCAGTCATTGCACTAGGAATAGATGTATGATAAGCAAAATCTCTAACTATACTATCATTACTTTGAATATTTAAAGTTACTATATCACTTTGTGCATTTAAAGTTGTTCCTCCTTGAAATACTTGATCAATTATTCTAACTAAATTGGGTCTTTCATGATCTATAGACATTTTAAAATTATGCATCCCTGCACATGCCTCATTTACATCATCCCATATTTTTTGTATAAAGTCATATAAATTGTAATCTTCATTATAAGAATTATCATCATTATACATCATTTGTCTATGTGTATGTAATAACTTTTCAACATTAAAATATATCATTCCTATTTGTCTTTCTTCTACTTCTTCTGTTAATTCATAATCGTACGCAAAATCATGATCTCCCCAAATACACGCAGCAAGAAAAATAGGGCTTAAAAAAGCACCAACAAACATTTTTCCTAAATTAACAGATCCTGCTACTTGTCTCATTTGATGTGGTAATATACAAACAGTAGGATCTAAAGATATATCTAAAACATTAGTTACAAAATCAAATTTTGCTTTTGTTCCTTTTAAAGGGTTTGGTGTAGCAGCATATTCTAAAGGTACTATTTTTTTCTCATCATCCTCCCCTATAGCCATATCAGTAGTTAAAAGAAATAAAGGTTCTCTTACTCCATCTTTACCTGATTTGGGGGTAATAGGGATAAAATGAGCATTAAATAATTGACATAAAGCGTCCCATCTTATATAAGTTGCTTCAAAATCATCATCAAAATTCCAAAACCCCGCACATTCAAATTTTCTATCTTTTGGAATAATTAAAGGAAATACCTCTGAATCTGTAGATAAGCCTAAAGGCACTCTTACATCTTCAAGATGTTTATCTACTAATTCTTGAACATGATTTCTGTAATTTTTCGTACGTAACCAATCATTTTGTACTCGTTCATTAGATTTAATAATGGTACCAATTGTATTTACTTTCATCAGGATTACTTCGATTATATCGGTTCCTTTTGATTCTTCATGTCCTGGTCTATATATTTTTCTAGCTACTTTTGGTGGTTTAATTGATTCTATTATTTCTCCTGCTGCTACTATTTCTGTGGTGCAATCATAACCCCCATCAGGTCTTGCTTTATAACTGAAATTTTTGCAAAAACCTAATAAACCATCGTAATTACCTCCTGTTTTTATTTTATTATCTATAATTTTTTTATTTATTATAGCTTGGGTTACTGCTGGTTCAAAGAATTCATATACTGTAGGGAATTCTGATGTTCTTTTTCCTTCATTATCAATATATGTTGTCCACCCCCATTCTAATAAAATAGGAAAACCTGGTCTCATATAAAGTAATTCTAAAACTTCCAATTGGCGTTGATTATGACAATTAAATTCTATTTTAGCCGTTCTTAAAGAACCATAAGCTGATTTTGTTTGTATTTCTGCTGATTTTATACCGGGCATAGGGACTATACCATACCCTTCTTGAGCATCTGCTCTTATTGCTGGGTCTCCATAAGGAAAGCCAAAACTTCTTTGTTTTCCACTTTTTAATTTTCCTGCTGTTCCTGGAAAACCTCTTCTTGCGCCAGAGGTTATTGTTGTTTTTCCATCTGATTCTCCAGGAATATTAATTAAGGTTCCTCCTTCTAATATATATCTCTTAGCTAATCCAGGTCCTGATAAATCATCTATTTTTTCAAATTTTCCTCCCTCTAAAAAATCAGCTGTTGGTTTTAAATCTACACCTGATGACATTCTAAGTACACAAGCTCTACCAACTGTGTTTGTATAGAAAGCCCCCTCAGGTATTGATACTGAGCCCCCTCCTAAGTCTCCAAGATCTACTTTACGAGAACCCATTCTACTACCCCCTTCATTACCAAGCTTGATAATTTCTTGTCTTAAGCGTAATTGCTTTCTAACAAACTTTCTAAAACTTTCTTTAAATATTGACATATTATTAAATAGACTTATTTTCGTTTATTTTTTCAAATTCTTGTAAAATAGGATCTATATCTATAGGGATTCTAATTTGTAAACCTGGTTTAATAAAAAAGGAATCTCTTTTAATTTTATCTGGATTAGATAAAGTTATGATCCACCACAAGTCTGTATTACTATAGAATTGATAAGCCAAGTTATCTAATCGATCTCCATCTTTAGTTATAACATATACATCATCTATTTTTTTAGGTATTTCTGGATATTTTATATGTTTAAAGTATCTATTTTTTGATGTTAAATCTCTTTTTACTTCTATATTTCTTAACCTATTCATAATTAATTATTAAAAATTACCATCTGCTGTTTGTATTTCAGCAAAAGTTGCTGAAGATATTTCGCTTTCTTTTGTCATTGGTTTTGGTAATGGAAATATTGGTTGTTTTCCATTTGCTCTCATTTTTTGCCATATTCTTACAGTATGTTGTGCGTCTTCTTGATTCCTTGACCTCATTCCTTCTATTCCATATGTGTCATAATCATATTCTGCCCAACTTCCTGCTACTAGAGTTCCATCTACTTTTATACCATGAGATATGTACCTTCTTCCATCATTAGGATATTCATGGAAGAAGAAATCTACTGTAGTTGCTCCTCCTCCTAATCTTCCTGGACCAATAAGCATACTAAATACTTTATCTCCATCTTGTAAATCATCTATATGTTTTCCTTGTGCTGTAAATTTAGTTTCTTCTTCTCCATCATTGGCAGTCTTTTGAAGTTTTGAATTTAAGGTTCCACGATATGGGTTTGTGTCTTTACTTTGATCTGCAGCTGCACTTGAACCATCATTAGATCCTTTTTCATCCCCACTACCTCCTGTAGTACCTTGTGCTGCTGCACCTGCACCTGTTGTAGAAGGGTCTGTTGTTGATGAGGTATTAGATGATGCATCTCCTGTGGTTCCTGTATTGTCGTTTCCTGCTGATCCTCCTTGATCTGCTCCTGTTCCTGTTGTTTCCTGTTCTTCTTCTTTTTTTCCGTATTCTTTATTTCCTGTTTCAGGTGATTTTAAAGCTTCATCATAATTAGGGAGTTTTAAACTATCATCTTCTAATGTTCTTTTTCTTAAACCTTCAACACTTGCTTCATTTAATGCCTCGTTTATATCTCCTTTTGATTTATATGATTTAGTATCGTCATCATATTCAGCGCCTGCAGCTCCTGCTGTATACCATTTTTGTTCTTGATTTAATGCTCTATTATTATGATGAGACATAATAAATGGTGATCTAGTAATAGATTTTTGTGGTAAGAAGTTATGGATTGGAGTAAATTTAACTGATACATCTAGTACATGAGGTAATACCATCATTTCTTTATCCTGACCATTTTCGGGACTATCTAAAGCTATTTCCCAAGGATAATTTTTCTGCCATTTTAAACTAACAGAATTTAATATTCCTGGGGTTCTATCTATCATAGATCCTATTGTTAATCTAATATAAGGGGTTCTCATTCTAGTTGCTTTATATTCTGGAGCTGTATTACTTACTAAGAAGTTTAATTTTCTATATAAAGGCATCATTTCCCATCTAGATTGGGCTGCTATTTTAAAACTAAAACTTAATGTTCTTTTAAATGTATTATAAGTATAGAATTCTTCTCCTCTACCATTATATTTAAAATTATTATGAGAGGCATTATAATTATCATTAAAATTATCTAAAAATGCTCTAAATAACATAGTATCAGCTTCGTCTGGTCTATCTGAGTCTATAGCTTCTATTCTAAATCTTATAAGATCTCTAAAACGTTGGTCTACAAAATCTCCTTTAGTTCTAATGATATCTAAAGCATTTATTTTATCTACAGTTTCGGGACTATATATATTATATATCATTTCCCCTGTTTCTTTATCTATTCCTCTATTTATTTGTTTTCCTGGATTACCCAAATTTACTCTTTGTTCTCTATTGAATTTTTTATTATTAGAAGTTGTTCTTTGATAATCTGTAAATCCAATTTTTTTAAACTTTCTAAAATCTGTTATGCTTCCATCTTTAGTTTCATAATTTCCACTTATATCAAAATCAGTATTTTTATAAATAACTCTTTGTCCTTCATTATCTACTTCTGTTAGTTTATTTCTTTTATCAAATAATGCACCACCTTCTTCTTTAGTAATAACGTAAGGAGAGTATTGATCTATTCCTGCGTTATAGTTGGGTTTTGCTATTCCCAAACCTACTAATTTTTGATATTTAGAATCTGGTCCTGTAGTATATTCATATCTTAGAAGTGTAGTCTTACCTATACCGTATATTGAGTGAGGTCCTCCACTATATTCAGTAAGAACATTAGTAGGGGCAGCTCCATCACCACCAATATCTTCTGTGTTCATAAGATGCAAATGAAGCATTCTGTTTGCTTTAAAATAACCAGTATTAAAATCTCCAGATACATTATCATCTGCAAGTTCTTTTACTTGTGTTTCATATTTTCTATCATTAGCACGATAATTATATCCTATTTCTGATCCATAATTTGTAGGTCCTAAAGGTAAAGCTCCTGCTCTGTTTATATGAAATCCTGTAAAGTTAACTAATGTTTGAGCTAAAGTATTTAATCCTAAAGGATTATATGTTCTGCTATTTCCCCCTAGATCTATACCTAATATGGTTGCTCCTTTTTCTTGTATTTTTGGGTTTGTTCTTTGTAAACCTGTTTGGGTTATTAACCAAGCTGGTCCTTTTGGAGCATCAAAAGCCCATTTTCCTATTCTTAATAAATCTTGTCCTGATCTTTTAATAGCAGTAATTAATCCTCCTCTAATTAAACCATCTGTAGCACTATCTACTGTGTTACCTATTTTATTTAATAAGGATTCATCTCCTGGATTAGGAACATCAGGTAATTGATCTGCTGATATTTTACCACTATATAAGTAAGGTTCACCACTAAAACCCCCTCCTGGTTGATCTGAAGTTCTCCCTTTACCAAATTCAAAAGATTTTTGTCTAAAAGTTTTACCATCAAATATCCTAGTAGTAGAAGTACCATAATTAAAACCCCCCGAAGTAGAAGGGGTATTATGGTTAGGATAAGCATTTAAGGCATTATCTAATGGATTGCCCTCACTTAAGTCTGTAAGGAGTTTTTTTAGTGCCATTTTTATTTATTATGATGGATGAACGTAACTTGATGGTGTTATACCATCTAAATCTTGTAATCCTCCTGGTGATATTGGAGAAGGTTGTACATTAGGCCAAGTTCCCCCTGGTTGACCTGCTCCATAATTTGTTCCTGGATTTACAGTACTATTATATACATTTGCTAATAAATCTTCATGTAAAGTTGGATTTGGAGTTCCATTTTGGTTAAAATCAAATTCTGGACCTTTTTCACCATTTAAATCTAATTCTGATGGTTTAAAATTAGGATATGTAGCTCCTGGTTGACCTGCTCCATAATTTGCTCCTGGATTTATAGTACTTTGATATATATCTTCTAAACTTGTTATTTGAGTTTGAATTTGATTAGTATTCATAAAGCTAGGACCCTTATTCCCATCTATATCGGTTTCAGGGGTAGATTGTTGAGAAGATGGGTATGTTACTCCTGTGTTTGTACTAAAAGTTCCTTGATTTTTTAGTAAATCTACCATATGATCATTTCCTTTAGGTCCAAAAGGAGAATCTGATGTACCATTTAATCTATTAAAATTAGGATCAGGCAGGCCATCTAAATCTTGATGAGGTGAATTTTCTGTTCCTCCAGGTACTTGTGGAAGTGAATCTACATGTAACGTTGAACTCATTCCATTATCAAATTGTGGTCCAGGATTACCATCTAAATCTTGAAAAGGTGAATTTTGTGAACCTCCTGGTACATCTTGTAATGAATCTATGTGTTTTTGAGATGCTTGTGTTGTTGATAATTGAGATTGTGGTCCTGGATTGCCATCTAAATCTTGAAAAGGAGATTCACTAGGTGAAGGTAAATATGTATTTCCTGTCGAAGTGTTTGATGTTTGGTCTAATAAAGTTACCATATGGTCTCCTTCAGGGTCAAAAGGTGAATCTGAAGCTCCTTGTTGTGTATTATAATCAGGAGTAGGTACCGTTTGTTCTACTGGGTTTCCTAATTGATTTAATTGTGGTAAGTCTAAATTTGATTTTAAATTTTTTAATCCCATAGTTTTATTGTTTTGTTATAAATATATCTTTTTTTTAAAACTTAGTTTGTGCTTGCATCATATTTTGTGATTGACCATCAATAGCATTAGGATTTCTATAACCTTCACTATCAAATCGTACATCACCTCCTTGAACTTGAACATTAGACATGGCTCCTGCTAATTGATCATAATCTATTGCTGGTTGTTGGTTATTAGCTACTGTCATACTTCCTTCACCTGTAAAAGTAGCGTCATTTGCTTGTCCTCCCCCTAAATTAGTACCTGCTACTATAGTATCTCTATCATTAAATAATGTTACTTTTCCTTCTTCAAGTAATGTTCTTTTTCCATATCCTCCTCCTTCAAATACAGCATCATTAGCTAAGGATTTTGCAGAACTACCTGCACTAGATAATGCAGCTACCCCTGCTATTATACCTCCTATTATTATAGCTATACCTAATCCTAAAGTTAGGGCAGAAGCTGCTGATATTTCAGCTGCTGCTTTTACTCCCGTAATTGCCGCTAATGCTGTTTGAATAGGTAATGCTGCTATTTGTACTGCTCTTTGAGCAACTAATGATATTTTGGAAGCATTTTCAGATACTGCTTTTCTACCTGCGTATAACATAGATAATTTATCATATACTATCTTTCCTTTTGCTATAGCAAACATAGTACCGTATGTTAAAGCTATAGCTGCTACTATACCTTGCATTACTCCTAATTCTTCAGTAGATCCTGTAAATAGTCCAAATACTGCTGATACTGATTCTAATATAAAAGCTATAGGCTCCATTGCCATTACTAATATATTTAAAAATGCTCCTAACGGACCCCCCACTAAGTCAACAAATATACCCTTCATTTTTTCAACTGCATCTGTGAATTTTTGTTGTGCATCTCGGGCTTCTAATCTTTGAGCTATATCCTCTTTTCCTTCTGCTCTTAATTGTTTAGCTGTTTTACCCATAGCTTCTTGATCCATTAACATGTTAGACATTTCGTCCGCTGACATCCCAAAAGCTTTTGCTAATTGTTGTTGTTGTAAAACATTCATTTTGCTAAAATCAGTAAATGAACCTACTTGGTCTGCAATTTCTTTTGATAATTCTTTATAATCACCTGTTAATGCTAATAACCTAGCTCTTTCTAAATTAAGTTGTTTACCTGTTAATAATTCTGCTTTTAATTCTGCTTCTATAGAGGTTTCAAATTCTAATAGAGATTGTCCTACTTTAGCTACTTGTTCTAATTCTAATCCAAGAGCTTTAGCTTGAGCAACAGCTTCTGCTATTTTTGCAGGGTTAGCTCCTAACTGGGCAGCTATCTGACCATTAGTTTGAAGTGTTTTTTCTAATATTTGTTTATAATCAAGAGCAATTCCTGTTTGTGTTCTAATACTAGTTGTAGACGAAATTACATCTAATTTTACATCTTTCATAGATTTACCTAATATCAAAGCTGATTTAGTTGCACCTCCTATAGCTTTATCAGATAATCCCATTTTTTCTTGCATTATAGCAGCATCTACTGCCATTCCTGCTAATGCTTCAGAAGCTATACCTAATTCAGCATTCATAGTCATAAATGCTTTTTGTACTTTTGCAGAACTAATAGCCATATCTCCTGATTGTGCTGCTGCCATAGACATTTCTGATCTTAAAGTGTATGCTTCTGATGCAGATAATGCTAGACCTTTTTGTAATTGAGTGGCTTGTTTATCAAATTCTAATCCTGCTTTTATGTAGGTTAAGGGATCAAGAAGCTATGGGTAAA
>CAACVC010000164.1_pt1 | contig 15365 bp, 9 predicted proteins | sample 2381761 | NCBI WGS metagenome assembly CAACVC01 (sample SAMEA5211966, study PRJEB30684) | marine metagenome | biome: Marine; feature: Epipelagic; material: Water | collected 2015-10-15 | depth 45 m
GATCTAAAGTACCTATTATATTAGAATCTTCCATATACTGATCTCTCCTACCTTCACCTTTCTTTCTACCGCAAGCCTTGCCAGTTCTAACATCCACCCATTTTTCTTGAAACCATCTTTTTAGATTTGCACCTTCTTTTGTTTTCCTTACTGCCATTATATTTTATCTTTTACATACTCATACATAGAAGTACCAAGTTTTTCACCAAACCTAGAGTCAGATTTGTAATGTGCTTTAGCTACATTTCTACTGTATGATATGTCTTTAGCTTCTTTTATAAAATCTTTTGAAGCCTCTGGATATTTATCTGCTAAAACTTTACCAACTAAAAAACCTTGTGCTGAATGACCTGATGGATACGATGGAGTTTTCATAGTCTTAAGTTCTATGTCATTAAGTTTTACCCCAACTTCTTCTGCTACAACTCTAGGTCTAGATCTTTTGTAAAAATTTTTAAGCTCCATAATAACATCGGAACTTTCATCTAATAAGTTTTTTACAAGCTTACTAGGATATTCTATTTTGTTTTTCTCCGCAACAGACTTAAATGCAGTAAAAACATTATCCTTATCCTCCACAAATTTTTTGTCAGATTTTATGTTAGATAGTTCTTTAATTTCTTTATAGGTACCTAAAGACTTATTACCCGGAGGTTTTTTATTTTTAAATTTACTTACATTAAAATCTTTAAAAAGACCTTTCATTATTTTTTCTTAGACTTGTTACCATAGTTTGCAGCACCAACTTTTCTACATTTAGCAATAGCACCACTAGCATAAGCTGATGGGAATACTCTGTATCTAGATTTTACCTTATGATAACATGCATCTTTTAGTTTAAATGGAGATTCTTGCTCTTCTTCTTTTTTTTTCATTTCTTTTTGTCTTTATATGGGAACAATATGTTCAAGGCATCTCTTCTACCCTCACAACCGCAAGGTATGTTTAAGCCTTGAGAAACCCTATCTACCATAGTTTTTACACCGGTAGCTTTTGTAAATTTTTCTATACTATCTCCTAATCCTCTTGATTTCATAATATTAACATTTCCATCTTCTTCTTGCAGCACAAATTCTTTTATCTGGTGTCTTTGAACAATTTATACTGTGCATTTTCATTTGACCTCTTGATCTAGCACAATAAGAATCTCTTCTCTTACCACCTTGAGGCTGTGGTGCTTTTAAATTACCACCTGTTTCTCTTTTATATGCAGCCCTACCTGCAGCTGTCATTCCAGCACCTTCTTTTGCTGTAAGGAAATGTCGACCTTTACCCTTGGTGGTCTTCCTTAATTTAGTAAATGGTGAGTTTGTTTGAACGTACATATTTATGATTTACATGTGCAGTTGCACTCAGTACAACAATCGGTTACACTAATATTTATAATATCAGCTTCACTCATTTTTTGATAAAGTCTTTTGAATGCTGGACCTGAACTACTTAAGTTATTATTTTCATCAAACCGATTAGACTTAACAGCATCTGATACAAGCAAACAACCATCAGTGTGATCATCATCATTTCCTATATGAATGTAAACGTACTGAAAATCAGGAACATCCTGAAGCATAAAGTGAAAATCAAACCAAGGGTATTTACTACGATACTTTTTAGTTAAACCACTAAGTACCTCACGTTTTTCTACTTTGTAAGTACCTTCAGGTATCCTAGTTTCACCTTTTATTTTTTCTTCTCTATATTCATCTTCCAGCGTAAAACATTCAAACTCTCCATCAACAAACAACAACCCTAAAGTTGTGTCACTTTGACTACTGAATCTTTTTAGTTCTAATTTCATCACCTATCTTTTTTACTGTAAAGATCTTTTTGTAAATCTTCAATGTGTTTTTTAAGATCTTTAACATCTTCTTCTAAATCACTAATATGATCCATCATCCAAGCATGATTTAAATCATATTCTTTTCTATCTATTGCTGCCGGTGGAAGTAACTTTGCTTCCTGTATATCGTTTTGCAACTTAAAATACATACCACCTAATGTGAATATTGCAGCTATGATTAACCCTATTGATTTTAGGGTTAAGTGAAAATCAGGTTTACCATCTCCATCTACATCAACACCCATATTTGTACCACTCCCTAATTCTTGTGCCATATTTTATATTGTTTTATATCTTTAGTATTACTTACTTTTGTAAATTTTTAATTACTACTTTATATTTCTAAGTCTCTCTCTTGCCTCTTGTCTTTCTTTTGCTCTATTTTTTCTTCTGGTTTCTTTCCCTTTTTCAATACCCTCTCTCTTTCTTCTTTCTCTTATCCCTGCCTTTATACGATCTTGATTTTCGTTTTCAATACCAACACTCCAAGTAGACCAACCCATGCCTGTGGCTATTCTTTGATAATTTTTATTATTAGAATCAAGTGCTGCTCCAAAATTTATAACTTTTGTTCTTAAACGATTTAATGGAATATTAGTTGAAGCTTCTATACTTCTACCTGCTATTTCATATATAGGATTATCTATTTGGAAATAAGGGAATGTGTCCTTAAAACCCTTATTCTGTTCTTTAATTAAATCTTCTTCAAATTTTAATATATTACCAACTTGATATAATTGATTAACTTTATTACCTAAAGTTGGGGATACATTTGCTAAAGAAGCTATAATTTTACCTGTTTCTCCTAAAAATCCTTTCTCATCTTGTTTTCTATATTCAATGTAAGTATCTTTAAGTGCAACTAACCCAGCACCAACTAAGCCTGTACCTCTTATTATTGTGTTAATTGAATTATTAAGTACTCTAAACCATTTACTACTTATAAAAGTCTTACCATCTTTACCTTCTTTTAAAAACCAATCACCCTGAAGTCCTTTTTCTCTAAGCTTTGCTTCTTTATCTGCCTCCTCATCATCAAATAATAAAAAGAAAAGACCACTTTGAAGAGTGTTAAAAGCTATATTTTGGACTGCACCATAATAAATTATTTTTGAAAGATGTGTTTTCCAAGCTCCTTCTTCGAATGATCTTATACCATCACCTCTTTTATTTTTAATGTCTAAAAATGATTTTTTCATTTGTCTATTATACTGCATAGCTACGTTGTTAAATGCAAGTATAGATCTACCAAAAGTCCCAGCTTGTTGTTTAGATATTAAAGCAGGGTCTGATGATTGCTGTGTTTCTTCAGCTATAGAATAAAAATCTTCAAGTGATTGTTTTTCTGCTTGCTCTTTAGTCTTACCTTGTTTTAAATATGTTTTAATTCTGTTTCTATAAAAGCTAGCACCACCGAGAGCTATAGCAAAACTATCTGAAATTTGTGTTGGAGCAAACCCTACTTTAACCATGTAGTTATATGCAGCTTTTAATTTGTTTTTGCTACCAGCAACAGAATTTGCTAATTCAGCTTGATTAACATCTAACTTTAACCCTTTTCTTCTTTGTTTTAATTTATCAGAATTAAAAAGTCTACTAAAATCACTCCAAAATTGAGGTTGATTTGCAAAAGCAGCACCAGCAGCTAATATGTTATTATCACTCCAGTTTACAAAATTAGCAAAAGACACTTGCTGCAATAGTGCACTTCTAACATTTAAAAACATTATTGTAGCAGTAGATTGGTTTATAAAGTTTTCAACTGCATTTACTTCTCTATCTTTACCTTGCTCTCTATTTATACCTGTTTTCATTCTTTGTAAAGAGTCTTCTAAACTTTCTCTAAACACTTTTCCATAAACAGCTTGTATTTTGTTTAAATTTTCTTTATTAAATATTTCCTCACTATTTTCTATAAATTGTTTTAAGTGTCTTTTTCTACTTTGTTTGTTTAAAGACCCATCCATGTCAGCGGCTATAGTATCTACAAGCCAAGTTTTAGTTGGTTCAACATAACCTTTAGGCTCATTAATAATTCTCTCTACACCTAAAGCAAACTCTAACAATCTAGGGTCATTTGCTACTATTTTAAATAATTTATTTGATTCTCTTTTTTTAATACCAGCCCCACCTTCACTAACATCTTTAGATAAATCAAATCCATTTTTTCTCCATAGAAACACTCTTACTGCTTGATCATGAGTAAATTCTTCACCCGGTATTTTTTTCCCTAACTTTAATAAACACTTTTAGAGGAGCTTTTAGAACTCCTATGGCAGATATAACCCCTGTTTTACAAGGTATTGAGAAGGTTAGAGAAAAAGCAGAGGAAAGAGGTAGATTAAAAAGAATAGAGAATGAACGTATAAAAGCAGTGGCTGCTAAATACAAAGATCGATTTCCATCCGATGCTTCTATGGCAGGGTTGCCTGTAGGATACAAGAATACTTATGAACCTTGGTTAGAAGGTAGGAGAGATCAGTATATGGAAGATTCTAATATAATAGGTACTTTAGATCCTACCTCTGAAGAGTATGATGTGGTAAAAAGGAGAATGCAAAATACACTTGATTCTTTTAAAAATTTAAAAGGTCAATTTGATAAACTTGGTGCTGAAAAGCTTGTATACAATAAAAATGTAAAGAAAAATAAATATAACGATGTAAATTCTTCCTATGACAACAACTTAAATAGTTTTCTTTACTCAGATCAACTTAAATTAAGAATAGATGAGGGAGGAAATATATTTTTTAGTGGTGATGGAATAGAAGAGTTCAATTATAATGATCGTGTAGAATTATTTAATTCAGATGTTAGTGATGCACTATATACACCACTACAAGAAGATTTCACAGCAGCTTTTAATATGGGATTAAAAGGAGTTACAATACCAGAAGAATCTAAAAATTTTACTAAAGGTAAACTTAAAAAAATTGTAGATAATTCTACCTCAAAAGAACTAGCTGCTGCTCTTATAACTCCAATTTTTTCTGATACAGCTCTTGATCCAAATCTTACCTACGACAGTCCAGAAATACAAAACATGTTTAGTGATGATCCAAAAGTGGCTGCTGATGCTAAAAAAATATTACAAAATAAATTGTATAATAATTTAGAGGGATTGTATGATGAAATGTATAAAAAAGGTGGAGAAGAATACGATAGATTAGCACTTGCAGAAGCAACTAAAGGCAAGTCAGGAGGAAGCTTAACAGAACGTGAAAAAAATACAAAAGCAATAGTAAATAGAGTTGGTCTTGGATTTTCATCTGTTGACTCAAGTAGAGAAACATTAAAACAAAGTGAGTTTCAAACCGTAGCAACAGAACTAAATAAACAATTTAAAGGAAGTGGAGTAACACTCAGACTTAATATATCTGGTAAAACTCCTATGATACAAATTCTTGATGACAAAGGTGAGCCTTATCCGGGAATGAGTAATTATGCAAGAATACCCTTTACACCAAAAGATGTAGCAAGAACATTAATCACTTTATTAAACACAAAAAATGTTGATATTCCAGATTTACCCGGTATGACTGAGGAAGAAATGAATTTTGTGCCTTATGATGCAAACTTTGGTATTACGCCTAAATTTAAAACTGATTTAGAAGATTTAAAAGTTCCTTTTTTAAATATGAATTATTCAGCACAACAAAAAAAAGAGTAAGAAAAATAATAATATATGAATGAATTTGTAATATTTATTTTACCTGATGGCTCTGAAAGAAAAGTTAAAAGAGAGGATATAGGTGCGTTTAGGATAAACAACCCCGGATCTAAAATTAAAAAAGAGGATGCTGTTGATATTCAACTTAGAGAGAGAAAAGAACAAGAAGAGGCAAAATTAGATAGAGTAAGTGGTGTAGGTTCTAGCGTTAGAGTTAGAAGTAGAATAAAAGATGATATATCTGAAGTAGACAATTTAATATCAACTAAAAGATTTCTTGCTCAAACAACAAATGAAGCTATAAGAGAAGTAGGTAATAAATATCAGGCTGAAGATTTATTTAAAAAAGCAGACATACCTCAACGTGAAACCATAGGTATGGGTCAATATGTTACCACTGGAGTAAAGTCAACTTTTATTAATTTAAATGATGAACAAGTTGCTTTGGGTGATGATCTTTATAAAAAACTCACTGAAGATTTTGGTAGAGAACCTACTAAAAAAGAGTATGAGTCTATTTGGAGAGAAGAGCTTCGAAGAAATGAAATATCAAAAAAGGTAACTCAAAAAACAATTGAAAAAGGGAGGGAAGTCCCTGAATCTTTATTAGATCAAATAGCTCCTATAAACTCAAAAATAATAAAGGAATATAAAGAACAACTAGATCCACTTCAACTTGAATTAAGTAAAGAATTAGCATCTTTAGAAACTCAGTCTAAATTAATAGAAGATTCTGATGAAAATAAAACATATAATAAATTAAAAAAAGATTTTCAAGACCCTTTAGTGCAATACATTATACCCGAAGGTGAAAAATTTATTATAATAAATAATAAAAAAGTACCTGAATTTGAAGTTAAAAAATATAACGATGCATTAAATATTCTTCAAAGTCAGTCTGAGTATTTAGTAGAGCAATCAAATTTATATGAGAAAAAAAGTAATTTTTATAATAAATTGATTGATAAAATATATGCCGAAGAAGTACAACTTGATATATTAAATAAAGATTTTAACACTTTAAGAAAAGCCGCCAACACTACTGGTAATTTTTTAATAGGATCTGGTATTGGCATAGCTCAATACACTAGTGCTTTAATAGCCCCAAAGGCAACTCCTTATTTTTCTAAATTAGCTATAGAACATAGAAAAAATGTAGCACAAGAAAAATCACAATTTATACCTGACATTCAGTTTGATGATGCATTTAATAGTGTTGAAAATTTTTCAGAGTTTATATTACAAGAAGCAGCAATACAACTACCCATAATACTTGCAATAGGTGCTACTGGTGGTGCTGCATCCGCAGCTGGTTTAGGAGCTATGGCTTCTAGTGCAGCAGCCGCAACTTTAATAGGTGTATCATCTGCAGGATCTCAGCTTGGAGATATGGATTATGAGGAGTTTTTATCAAATAACGATAAGTATGATTTTAATAACATAGTAAGAGGTGACTTGCAAAAACTTTTAGTAAGTACAGGGTTTGGAACTGCAGAAGCTGTTTTTGGTGTATTACCCACCGCTGGTATATTAAGTAAAGGAGCTAGAGCTTTGTCTAGAAGTTCTAACGCATTAGTTACAAAAGGTGCTTCTAATTATATTAAAAAAAGAGCTTGGTCTGGTATAGCTGAATCAACCTTTACAGAGTCTTATACTGAAGGGTTAACTCAGTTAAGTCAAAATTTTATTACTGGTAAACCTCTTTTTGAAGGTGTAGATCATGCTATGTTTTCTGGTGGTTTTTTTGGATTTGGTATGGGTTCAGTACCAACAATAGGTTCTTTAGCATTAACTAATTTTTCTGATTATAATTCAAAAACAGAATTTAGACAGAACGTAGCTAAAATCAATCAATTAGCATCAGAGTTCGAATCTAAGTATGGATCTGGTAATGGATCGGTATTTATTGATTCTAAAGAAAACACACCAGAAAAAACTGCTGAATATAATAAACAAAGAAAAATAGTAGAAGATCAGATCAACATTCTTAATAAAAGAAATAATGAAATATTGATGGAGGTTGATAAAAATGTAAGATCATTATCTGAGGAATCTTTTAATGCTTATGCAAAGGCAACTGTAGAGCAAGAGCAAATAAGAAATGAAGTAGAGAAAATAGTAGACAATCCTGATTATAAACAAACAAAACAAGATAGAATAGATATCTTTCAAAAAAGATTTGATAAGCTTGGAGAGTTAAAAAATAAATTTAGAAATGTTAAAGACTTTGGTAACATTTACTCTATGCTTGAAGAGTCTGATCCTAAAGAATATAAAATCATAACTGAACAAGCGGAAGCAGCTGTTAGAAAAGAAGAAGGGTTAGACTCTGTTTCTGAATTAGATAGTAAGAAAGTAGAAAAGAAAAGATTTGACATATATTTAGATAGATTAGTAGAAAAGGATATAGCAAACACAAGATCCCTTATTGAAATTATTAATGATAAAAAAGAAAAAGTAGATCTTAAAGTTTTTAAAAATCAAGAAGAGGTTGATGAATATGTAAAAAGCGTAAGAAGCGAACTAACACCTGATGAAAAAATAGATCTACTAAAATATGCCAATGGTGCTATAATTAAAAGAAAAAAAGGAAAGAATACTATAATACTTACAAAAGAAAATATAAAAGAAAACAAAAGAACTAGAAGTGGAGTACATGAAATATCTCATCAATTATTTGCAGAAGCATTAAAAGATGTGGATAATAACATGAAGAAAGAACTTGCTAATAACATATACACTTGGCTTTCCACCACTAACGAAAGTGCTTTCATAGAAATGTTTAGTGGATATTATGAGGGTCAAACTGTAGAAGGAGATGGCAAAAGTTTTATAGCAGAAGAAGTTATTGTTGGATTTATGGAGAGGGTTGCTGAAGGAAAGATAGATTTGACTTCAAGAGAAAATAGAGGTTTCCCACAACTTCTAGGTAATATTTCTAATAAAGGTTTAATATCTAAATTTGGTAAGATTGCTGGAATTAATTTTCAAGGAGAAAAAGATATTATAGATTTTTTATCTGGTATAGCTAAATCTTTGGAGAATGGTGTTATAGATCAGGAAAGTGTAGATGCTATTAATGAAAAAGCTAGAGAAAGAAAAGAAAGGATAGCTGAAACTAAAAAAGCTACAGGTGAAAAGAAATCTGAAATGTTATTATCTCAAGGTATAACACCAGAAATGACTGAAAGATCCGATAGACTTCAAGAAATATATGAAGATGAAGGTGAAAATGGAGTTTGGACTGCTCTTGAAGAAGGTTTATTTGACACTACAATAGAGTCAGTAATTAATTCTTACACACAAAGAAGGTATGGTAGATCAAAAACTCCTGAAGCAGAGGGTAATAAAGTAAAAGAAGATATGATTTCATCTTTGAAATACGATCCTAATGGCATAGTTGATTTATTTAGAACTTACGATGTTGAAAAAGGTCCTTTAGGTGCTTATGTTTCTACATATTTACCGGTAAGATCTAATACAATACTTAAAAATGCAACAAAAGATAAAGCAGAACCAAGTTACTCTGATGGAGACTTTCAGTATTTAAATGAAGCAAGTGTAGGTGAGTTCGTTAATGAAGAGTCACTAGATTCAAGAGAAGAAATCGAGGATATAGACAATGAACTATTAGATCCTAAAACTTTATTGGATGAAAAATTAAGTAATCAAGCTATTGAAAATGTTGCATCTAGAATAGATGAAGTTTCTGAAAAACAAAAAACATTTAAAGACTTACCAGATTTATCTGAAGAAACTACAGCTGAAAGATTTGGTATTCCTATTGATAAGTTATCTCTTAAAAAGAGATTTACTCAAAAAGAATTAAAAAGTGCATTAAGCAATTTAATTGAGGTAGCTGAAGATTTTATAAAAATACTACCTGAAGGTGCAATTACGGATGAAGCAGTTAGAAAAGATTTGTATGGAACTGCTACAGGATTACCTACAAACATATTAGATAATTTTTATGTTAGAGGTGAAAGAATAGATACTAAGTCAGGATTAAAAGTTTTTGATCTAAAAGAAAATATAACTGTACAAGATTTTTACACTGCTATAGGATTGTCACCTGAAGGAGTGATACCCAATAGGGTGGATGTAAGATCAGCTGAAGCACAGACAGTAAAAGGGTTGGTTAACTTGTTTGGTAGACTTGTAACTAATACAACAGCAAGGCAAGAGCTTGCTAAAAGAGTTGGAACTGAGCAAGAGATTCTAAATATAGAATCAGGTAAAGCTAAGCTTATGTTAAGTGCAGGTAGACCTAATACCGTTGAACTATCAGGAACTGATTCTTATGCAGAGGGTCTTTTTGATAATAAAAAAATAACAATTATTTCTAGCTACGAAAAGTATAAAAAAGTTAAAGAAGCAGCAGTTAATTTTAAGAAAACAAAAAATTTATCTGAATTAAAAAAACAAGGTGAATACGTTGAAGCATTAGTTTTAGATTTAGAACATAATAACTTAAACAATGAACGAGCAGGTGGTCCCATAATGGAACTAATGTTTTATGATTCAGAATCTACTTTTAATAAAGATAGTAATTTTGGTGTTGTTCCTGAATCTATAGCTGGATTTGCTACAGAAAGAGGAGATGTTAAGTTTTATTTTTCTGAAGCAAGAGATCCTGAAGGTAAATACACAGATATTTTTTCTGTAGAAGTAAAATCATCTGTTTCTGGTGGAGAAAGAGTGGTATCTGGTAATGTTAATAGAAAAAAATTAAATTTATTTGACAGAAAGAAAAAAGAATTTTTAGAAGATCCTGAAAAAATAGATCCTGTTATAGCTAGTATTTTAAATGAAAATAAAGAATATTTTTATTTATTAGCTGATCAGTATAATATATTATCTGGAGAAAAACAAAAAGATTCTAAGGGTAATTATGATGTTGAATATTTAAAAGAAGCAAAAAATAGGGCTACTGAAGAATATGGGACATCAAAATTATCAAGAGAATTTACTTCTGATGAAGATTTTAAAAAATATATTATAAATCCCTATGTTAATGATGGGGTAGAAATACTAGTTGCTGAATTTAAACCTTATGCATTAACTCAGGAAATAGCAGATGCAACAGGATTACCTATGTTAAATGTAGACACAATAAATGGTCAAAAAAAATATCCAACAGCAGTATTAACAATTAGACCTAAAGAGGGTGGGAAGCCATCAAAAGTTACTAAAGAAAGACCTAGTGGTAGAAAAACTTTTTCTCTTGAAGTAGCTGCTTCATTTAAACAAAGAAAAAAAGACAAAAAAATATACAAAGATCATACAGATAATCAATTGCTTTCTAGTAAAAAGTTAAAAGAAAGATTAACTAATTATTTTAAAGCTAAGAAAGAAGGTAGAGAATTACCTAAATTATCTGAGGCGGAAATAAGAGAAACTTATGGCTTAAAAGAAGGTGAAACCTCAATTTACTTTAGTAGACCTATGGCTTTAAAGAATAGGTTTAATAAAATTTTAGAGCAAAATAAAGGTGTATCTGCTAAAAAAATATACTCAGACGCTGAAGCAGAATTTGCAAATGCACAAAGGGGTATCTCAAAAAAGTTTGGATATTTTGTACCTCCTACTGCAGAAGATTTTATGGGGTTAATGTATTCTTTTTTAGGTAAAGGTAAGGTTGGAGATGAACAAAAACAATTCTTTGAAGAAGCTTTAAATCTTCCTTACAAAAGAGGTGTAGCTGCACTAGAAAGTTCTAGACAAAAAATGGCTGATGATTATTTTTCTTTAAGAAAAAAATATAAAGATGTTACAAAAAAGTTAGGGAAAAAAATACCGGGTGAAGAATTTACTCATGATCAAGCAGTAAGAGTGTTTCTATGGAGAAAAAATGGATTTGATTTATCTAAAGATGTTAGTGAAGGTGGGGCTGGTATTAAAAAAAGAGAATCAAATAAATTATTTAAAATAGTAGCAAATGACCCTAGATTGTTAGAGTTTGCTTTAGGTGTAGAGAGAATTATTAATGAGCCTAAAGGTTATGTTGAACCAACTAAAACTTGGCTTGTAGATACTATAGCCGCTGACATGGATGGGTCTTTAAACAAACAAAGTAGAAAAAGACACTTAAAACAATTTATAGAAAATAGTGAGGAAATATTTAATAAAGAAAATTTAAACAAAATACAAGCTGTTTATGGAAAAGTGTTTAGAGAAAGTTTAGAAGACTCTTTACAAAGAATGAAAACAGGTATAAATAGAGAGCAAGGTAAAGATAGAGAAGTAAATGCAGTTGAAAACTTTATAAACCAATCTACTGCTACAATAATGTTTTTAAATGTTAGAAGTGCACTATTGCAGCAAGTGTCTTTTGCTAATTTTGTAAACTGGAGTGATAATAACATATTAGCTGCTGGTGCTGCTTTTGCAAATCAACCTCAATTTTGGAGTGATTTTAGTAGACTTTTTAATTCTGATAAATTAAAACAAAGAAGAAAAGGGTTAAAGTTAGATGTTAATCAAGCTGAATTAGCAAATTCTGTTGCTGGTAGCAAAAACAAATTAAAAGCTGCATATAACTACATGGTTAAAGTAGGGTTTGCTCCAACACAAATTTCAGATAGTTTTGCTATAGCTCTCGGTGGTGCTAGCTTTTATAGAAACAGAATTAAAACATATTTAAAACAAGGTAAGACTAAAGAGCAAGCAGAAAAACAATCACTTGAAGATTTTTATTCTATAGCTGAAGAAACACAGCAATCATCAGACCCTGCTTTAATATCTAAACAACAAGCTGGGACTTTTGGTAGATCTATACTTGCATTTAACAACGTAGCTATGCAGTATAATAGACAAATGAAAAAATCATTTTTAGACATTAAAAATAAAAGAGGTGATGGTATAAGATCATTCGAAGAAGGAGCTTGGAAAACACATCTTTCAAAAATAATTTATTATGGTGCAGTCCAAAATATAGCTTTTAACACTCTTCAAAGTGGTCTTTTCTTTTTATTATTTGATGATGAGGAGGCAGATAAAGAAGCAAAGCTTAGAGAAAAAGGACTTCAGGGTGATTGGTTTTTAAAAGAAGGTAAAGATGGTAAGACTTTTATAAGTAGTAAATGGTTTAGAGTACTTAATAATTCAATTAACACAATAATAAGAGGTACAGGCTTAGTTGGTGCTGGGTTAGTTGCACTTAAAGATACTTACATTGAATATAGAAAACAAGATGAGAAAGGATTTTTAGGAGAAACAGGTAAAATTATAGCTTCTTTAGCAAATGTATCCCCAACTTTAGGTAATAAAGTTAATCAATTATATCAAGTTGGTAATATATTAAAATTTGAAGAAGATTTAATTAAAGAACAGAATAAGGGTTTTAAGGACACATTCCCTTATTTCCAAATAGATAATCCTATATATGAAATAGCAGGTAGAAGTATAGAAGCTTCAACTAATATTCCATTAAATCGTTTAAGAACAAAAGTTATAAATTTTGGAGCAGCACTTGATTCTAATAATAAAAATTATCAAAGAATAGCCACAGGCATGGGTTGGTCTACTTGGAGTGTTGGTATTGAAAACGAAAATCAAGATCGTATAAAGGCAGGGATAAGAGAAAGAAGAAAGAGAGAGGGTATTGAAAAAGGGAAAGAAACCAGAAGAAAAAATAGAGCAAAAGAAAGACAAGAGGCAAGAGAGAGACTTAGAAATATAAAGTAGTAATTAAAAATTTACAAAAGTAAGTAATACTAAAGATATAAAACAATATAAAATATGGCACAAGAATTAGGGAGTGGTACAAATATGGGTGTTGATGTAGATGGAGATGGTAAACCTGATTTTCACTTAACCCTAAAATCAATAGGGTTAATCATAGCTGCAATATTCACATTAGGTGGTATGTATTTTAAGTTGCAAAACGATATACAGGAAGCAAAGTTACTTCCACCGGCAGCAATAGATAGAAAAGAATATGATTTAAATCATGCTTGGATGATGGATCATATTAGTGATTTAGAAGAAGATGTTAAAGATCTTAAAAAACACATTGAAGATTTACAAAAAGATCTTTACAGTAAAAAAGATAGGTGATGAAATTAGAACTAAAAAGATTCAGTAGTCAAAGTGACACAACTTTAGGGTTGTTGTTTGTTGATGGAGAGTTTGAATGTTTTACGCTGGAAGATGAATATAGAGAAGAAAAAATAAAAGGTGAAACTAGGATACCTGAAGGTACTTACAAAGTAGAAAAACGTGAGGTACTTAGTGGTTTAACTAAAAAGTATCGTAGTAAATACCCTTGGTTTGATTTTCACTTTATGCTTCAGGATGTTCCTGATTTTCAGTACGTTTACATTCATATAGGAAATGATGATGATCACACTGATGGTTGTTTGCTTGTATCAGATGCTGTTAAGTCTAATCGGTTTGATGAAAATAATAACTTAAGTAGTTCAGGTCCAGCATTCAAAAGACTTTATCAAAAAATGAGTGAAGCTGATATTATAAATATTAGTGTAACCGATTGTTGTACTGAGTGCAACTGCACATGTAAATCATAAATATGTACGTTCAAACAAACTCACCATTTACTAAATTAAGGAAGACCACCAAGGGTAAAGGTCGACATTTCCTTACAGCAAAAGAAGGTGCTGGAATGACAGCTGCAGGTAGGGCTGCATATAAAAGAGAAACAGGTGGTAATTTAAAAGCACCACAGCCTCAAGGTGGTAAGAGAAGAGATTCTTATTGTGCTAGATCAAGAGGTCAAATGAAAATGCACAGTATAAATTGTTCAAAGACACCAGATAAAAGAATTTGTGCTGCAAGAAGAAGATGGAAATGTTAATATTATGAAATCAAGAGGATTAGGAGATAGTATAGAAAAATTTACAAAAGCTACCGGTGTAAAAACTATGGTAGATAGGGTTTCTCAAGGCTTAAACATACCTTGCGGTTGTGAGGGTAGAAGAGATGCCTTGAACATATTGTTCCCATATAAAGACAAAAAGAAATGAAAAAAAAAGAAGAAGAGCAAGAATCTCCATTTAAACTAAAAGATGCATGTTATCATAAGGTAAAATCTAGATACAGAGTATTCCCATCAGCTTATGCTAGTGGTGCTATTGCTAAATGTAGAAAAGTTGGTGCTGCAAACTATGGTAACAAGTCTAAGAAAAAATAATGAAAGGTCTTTTTAAAGATTTTAATGTAAGTAAATTTAAAAATAAAAAACCTCCGGGTAATAAGTCTTTAGGTACCTATAAAGAAATTAAAGAACTATCTAACATAAAATCTGACAAAAAATTTGTGGAGGATAAGGATAATGTTTTTACTGCATTTAAGTCTGTTGCGGAGAAAAACAAAATAGAATATCCTAGTAAGCTTGTAAAAAACTTATTAGATGAAAGTTCCGATGTTATTATGGAGCTTAAAAATTTTTACAAAAGATCTAGACCTAGAGTTGTAGCAGAAGAAGTTGGGGTAAAACTTAATGACATAGAACTTAAGACTATGAAAACTCCATCGTATCCATCAGGTCATTCAGCACAAGGTTTTTTAGTTGGTAAAGTTTTAGCAGATAAATATCCAGAGGCTTCAAAAGATTTTATAAAAGAAGCTAAAGACATATCATACAGTAGAAATGTAGCTAAAGCACATTACAAATCTGACTCTAGGTTTGGTGAAAAACTTGGTACTTCTATGTATGAGTATGTAAAAGATAAAATATAATGGCAGTAAGGAAAACAAAAGAAGGTGCAAATCTAAAAAGATGGTTTCAAGAAAAATGGGTGGATGTTAGAACTGGCAAGGCTTGCGGTAGAAAGAAAGGTGAAGGTAGGAGAGATCAGTATATGGAAGATTCTAATATAATAGGTACTTTAGATC
>CAACVC010000165.1_pt1 | contig 15361 bp, 12 predicted proteins | sample 2381761 | NCBI WGS metagenome assembly CAACVC01 (sample SAMEA5211966, study PRJEB30684) | marine metagenome | biome: Marine; feature: Epipelagic; material: Water | collected 2015-10-15 | depth 45 m
ATTGTTTTAAATTATTATAATTTTTTTCACACGTTTCATAATGTTTAACGATAGGAACTATTCTGTTAATATCCAACTTATCTTTAGCTCTTTGTTGTAAAATTTGATGAGCTTTGGTAGTTTCCATTTCATATTCTGGGGATGCTAGAGAAACATCTATAATATTTTTATGCACATAATAATGCAAAAATTCCTTTTTACCCCAAACGTACAATGTATCATAACTACCAATTAATTCAGCAATGTACTCGCTGTTTAATGGCATAGATTCGCTATGATTTACGGATATAATATAACCCTTATGTGCATTTAAAGGATGTACATATACTAAAGATATTTTATTAGTTACAGGATGAGTTTTATAAGAATATGGTATAACTTCTATGTAAGCTTCTTTGTAACCTTTATTATAAAAACCTTTTAATTGGTCAGTATTTTCAATTAGCCAAAACAATTATGTAAATATACGAAAGATATTTTTAATATCCACCTCCTCCCCCACTACTTGGAGAAGAAGTTTGGGTAGAAATTGAATTTTCAATAAGTGGAGTTGGATTTTTTAAAGAAATTAATTTTATATTAGGTCCATCTTCATGAGATTTTCCAGTCATTACTTGTCCATTATTCATATAATGATAAAAACCAACATAATTATTCCTATTTAAATAAGTAAACTCATATCCTTTAGTATATAAATTAGTACTTTTTTTCAATCCTAAAGGAATTGATTTTGAAAAACCCGGCCAATTTTTTGATTTTTCTACTATAGTAAGCTGGAGTAAATTTTTAGATATAGAACCATTTCCTATTCTAAAATTAATAGATACTTTTTCATATAAATCTACAGCATATAAATCTGCTTGATCCATGCCTTTAAATGTTTCTTTTGAAATTTCAAAATAAGAAGTTTGAATTATATTTTTAACAAAATATCTCTTGTAAAATCCTTTTTCTATGTCTTTGTTTGTTGGTTTTGTAGTATAAGGAAAAGGAATTAGTCTTTTTTTAATATTTGAAATTTTTGAATATCCCGAATGATTAGATTTAGTAAGATATTTTTGATCTGTACCTGCTACAGGATCAGCATCTCCAGTTCTTCCTGAGGAACCTAAAGACCATAAAACATTTACAGAATCTTCGGGAGCATAATTATTTGTTGGTTCTATATCTATATTATTATATGGATCTATAGTTTCTATTGGGGTGGAAACTAATAGTTGTAAAGGTAAATTTTGACCACTATTCGGATTTTTTCCTGTAAAACATTGACCTGTAGATACTTTATAATAATCTCCTATATAAGGAATAGATGTACCTACAACTTGGAATTCTTGCCCATCAGTATATAAATCAGTCGTTATTTGGGATTTAGGATAATACATTAATTATGTGAATTTTTTAAGCATTTTTATTATATTAGGGGTTGGACATAAATCCGTTTTAGTTGAAGTAACTGAACTATGGGTATAAACCCCTCTAACTCCCTCCATAGCATCTTTACTAACAGCCCAACGATTCTTAGATCCACCAATTATATATAAATCATCTTTTTCCATCCATAACACCTTAGAATATAAAGGGTTACTTTCTCTTTTTTTAGTTGTTTTGTTTTTAATTTTTCTATCAACAAATTTGCTTCTTCCCATATTAGGAAACATTTGTTTATAAATATATCGAGTAAATTTCCAATCTTCTAAATCAATAGCTTTTAAAGTTTCTCTTAACCATTTTTCTATAGCATCACATTGAACTTGTGGAAATTCTATGCATCTTTTTTGTGTTTTAAATGTTATAGGTTTTAAATCAAAATCTACCATCTCCACAATATTATATTTTTCTTCAGAAAACCATGTTCCTTTATTTTTTTTCCGTTGCCATCCTTGAACTCCATTTCTTTCTGAAGGGTATTTAAAAAAACCATAATTTTCTACTTCACATCCAATCCCATAAGCATTAGCATCCTTAAATCCAGCTTTTTTTGGATCTTTTTTATTTTTATTTCCTATGTTACTATGTTCATAGTTTAAACTTGTAGTATTTCCTTGAGTAATTGCCATATATTCTAAAGGGGTACCGTATTCTATATTACCCAATTCATCTATTACAGCATGAGCACATGCACTCCAACTATTATCATGTTTAGGATTACCTTCATTATACCAACTTGAATAAGTTCCTTTACCTTTATCCCCCATATAGTTATTAGCAGTATGATGTAAATAAATAGATGTTCCTTTTTTAATATTTCTAGATTTTGGGTTATTTTTAGATCCATAATACCCCCATTTAGCCATTTTAAACCCACTAGGTCTTGTTTCATATAAAGGGGTATCAGATTGAGCATCTGAGGAATTAGTTTTAGGAACTACACTAGGAGAAGAATTACCTGGAGGAGATATAGTTTTTGGTTGTACAGGAGGAGCATTATAAATCATTTGTTTATCTATTTCTACAGAAGATAAAGTAGAAGTTGGGGGATTTTTTATAGGTGAGGGATATGAAATAGATTTTTTATTTGTAATACTAATATCTAATTTTTCTTGATAAAAATCATAAAAAGTTCCATCTAATAGTTGTTTAGTATTTATTACTTTTTCTTTCATGAGTTTTTAGTTTTTTTATCTATGTATGTTGCTATTGTTTTTAAACTAGTTACCCAATCATTATTCTCTAGTCTGTGATTTACTCCAGTACAAATAAATTCTAAAGTTTGTGGGTAATTGGAAGGTAAAAAAGAAGAATTTATTTTTATAAAATCGTATATTCTAATACCTCCTAAACCATCCATTTGAAGTTTTAAATTTATAGGTAAAAAACCAAGTGAACTCTCTATTATTCCTTCATTAGTACTAGGATTATAATTTCTTAGAGTAGATTCAGCTTGAGCATATTGGTAAAAATTATTAGCAATATTTCTGTTAGTTGATATAAAATCTGAATTTATAGTTAAAACATTTTTATTTCTATTTAGCCCTAATTTATTGTATCCCGATTCTATAAATTGAGTATATGAGTTTTTTACTTTATCATTTTCTTTACTTAAAGCCTCTGGGTCATCATTAAGATTTTTTGATGTTAATTCTTCTCCATCTACTAAATATTCTTTAAATCTATCTTTTAACCCTATATTCCATCTTGAAAAAGCTGTAGCTTCCATTCCTGGGATTTCACCTTGGGATGTAGCCCCTATGGTGATAGCTGTGGCATAATTTTTACTTATTTCTGTTGTCATTCCTACATCTCTTACAAATGTAGAAAAGTTACCGTTATAACCATATACTTCTATAGGAGTTTGTTTCTTTTTTATTTCATATGAAGTTCCAGGAGCTAAGTCCCCTGTTCTTGCAAGTTTATTTCTAATTAATTCTAAATTAGGAATATGGGTTTGGTCTATAAGTTTAATTTCATTAAGTTCTTTATCAATAACAGGCTCTAAATTATTTATATTACCTAAACTTTCATTAATATCATTACACATAGCTTTTAAAGCTGTAAATAGACTAACTTGATTGTTTTTATCTACACTATCAAAAATTTCTTCAACTCTTGAAAAATTTAAATAAATATTCATTATTTGTCCATAATAATAACTTTTTCCTTTTACTAAAAAATCACTTAAACCTTCAAATATTATTTCATTTTCAACTTTATCTGCTAAAGTACCTGCATAAAAATTTTCATTTTTTATAATACATTTTTTAGGATTAGTAGAAATCATATTATCTATAGCATAACAAATATTAGTAGATGTATTTGTATTAATCCTTATAATAGGGATATTACGATTTCCTTTTCCTTTCTTTTTAGGTATTAAATATGTTTCAATAAAATCTAAAAGTACACCAAATCTAATAAAATAAGTATCTTCTATAGGAGCATAATCCATTTTAACAAAATCAGGTAGTGTTCCACCAACCAATGAAGATACATTATTTCCAGGTAACCCCCTATCTTCTTTATATCTTTTCCAATAATCATTTGCATCTTTATAAAAAGGAAATCCTACTTTTTCATCCCAATCAGGGTGACCATTTAATATAAAACCTATTCTATCTCCGTTTTCTCCAGTATCAATTGAAATAAATTCTCTTTTAAATTTAGAACCTACTAATTGAACTGGGAAGGCTCCTATCCATCCTACAAGTGCAGAATTTGTGTTCGATATGTTTATGTCAGGACCAAAGTCAAAAGCGTCTCCAGAATCTGTTCCTATTTCTACACCTCCTTGTATTAATTCATCATCCATTACCCAATTATCTTGAATCTCAAAATCATAGGTTGCTTTACTCCATAATGCTCTTATTTTATAAAAATAATCATAAATTTTATTTTTATTTCTTGTAATTTCTATGTTTCTTTTAAATTCTACTAAACTTCTAGCTAATGTTTGATTTTCTTCTGTTAAATCTTTAAAAGGATCTTCATCAGCCTTTGCAAATCTTATATCACTAGGACCTCCAGCTATAAAATATCGTTTACATAACTCATAAAATAAAGTTTGAAAATGTCTTTTAGTATAAAAAGTAAAAATATATTTATCTTTTTCTTGAATAGTTATTTCCTCAAATGTTTTTTCATTTCCAGGGAGTTGGTTCCATAATCCATCATCTGCTCCTAAATAAGCTCCTGAATTTCCTATATCAAAAGTATTTTCATTTTGAGCTGAAGTATCAAACCAATTCATTAAAAAATAATACTTAAATGATTGTAATTGTGAATTAGAAAAAGCATAGGCACTTTTAGGAGTAGTATTTTCTAAAAATCCTGGGGATGTTAAAAAATTATCTATTTTCCATTCATTATTACTATTTACATAAACTATAACTGCTCTTGTTTTTCCTTGTTGCACACTCGTAGCATCTTGAAAACCTCTATCATCATAAAACCTATAGGATTCATAACTTACTCCTCCTGGGTGTTGAATATTTGTTCCAACAAATACTCTTCCTAATTGTAAAAGAAGTTGTGAATTTCTAAAAGAAAAAACCTGACCCCAATCCCAGTTAGGATTAGTAAATAGAATTCTCATTAAATCTCTCCCACCATCAACATTTGCTATTTGGTCTGTATCTATTGTTATATTAGGTTTTGTTTTTTGTGTTATAACATATCTCCCATCACCTGCTTTACCTCTTCCAGATGTTGTTGCATAATCAAATACCCCATTTCCCTGGAAAGCCATTTTTTTTAATTCATCATAGGCATCATCTATTTGATCCCTCAAACCAGGATATAAAACTGTATAAAATTCATCTTCGGTTGCAGTTAAACCTTTTAAATTACTTTTAATATCATCAAAACGAGTTTGGGCGTAAGGATCAATTCTTTCTTTAATTAAAGGAGGTAAATTTACTTTTAAAGATTCTATAACATCTCCTAAACTTATTATTTCTAATTTTATATTGTAAGTACCATCATTTTCAAAGCTCCAAGAAAAATTAGATATAATACCTATTATACCATCATAATTTCCTTTATAACTTTCTCGTTTTTTTTCAATTTTATCTAAAAAATCTGAATAATCTTCATTTATTACTTCCCAAAACTTTCCATCAATTAAAGTATCAGTTACAGGAATAATTTCATAATTGCCTAAATCATCTTCTTGAAGATATTTATCCCACCCCCATTCTAAGCATACAGTATAACCTAGTCTTAGATATAAAACATCTATAACATCAAATTGGTTCTTATTGTGACATTTAATGTTAAGAATTGATTTTTTAATAGATCCTCGGTTTAAATCATGAATTTCAACATCTGTAATACCAGGCATGGGAGAAAAACCAAACTCTGTTCCTCCTACTCCATAGGCAGGATTTGAAGATTGTCCTACTATACCAGACCTAGGTGTTTTTTGGAAATTAGTATATTTATTTACTTTTTTTATATAATCCTTTTTTTGACCTTCCTGAAAAGACTCATCTATTTTTTCAATTCCCGAAGTATCTACACTACCATAAGAAGTTAGTCCTCCCTGTAAAACATTATTTATAGCTAAATCATACCCAACATTTACACCATTTAATAAAGTATTTCCTGTGATTGATAAACTATTTAAAATATCTAATCTTTCTTGTTCTACATAAACAGCGGATGCTAATTTAACCCAAGCATTACGAGAATTTAAATAAGAAATAACTTCAGGGGATCTATTATTTTTTATCCCACTAACCTTTTGTCTAGTAGTTATTGTATTATTTACATATTTTCTAAGTGGGGATCCTAATAAATTCATAAATCATAATTTAATAAGCATTATTAGGGGATCCAACGTTAGTTGTTGAAGTATTTAAACTTTCATTTAAATTTTTATAAGCAGATATAATAGGTATAGGATTTGATGGAATTCTAATTTGTATTCCTATTGGGGGGGTTAAAGAATCTTGTTTTAAATTATCATTTGCTAAAGAAATAACCCACCAAAACGAAGAATTATTATAATATTGTTGTGCTAATGTGTCAAATCTATCTCCTGCTGTAGTATAAACGTATATGTCTTCAAATGATCTTGGGATTTCTGGATAACGTACAGTAGCATACATTTCTTTTCCTGTAAGTGATTTAATTTTAGATATAGAAGTATAACGTTTCATTTTTTATTCATTATTTAATGTTAATGGATATTTGCTTGAAAATTGTATTGGGATTTTATTATAATCAGAAAATTCATTATTATCTGTACCCACGGGTATTTCTGTAGGTACTGAGAAATTAAATAAAGGGGCTGAAGTATTAGAATAATCATTAGCAAATAATGCACCTCCTAAACCACCATCATTTTGAATTAATGATGTTCCTATACTTTGACCATCTCCTCTAAATCCTGTAGTTTGTAATTCTTGTAAAGTTAAATCCTCAGCAGGTTTAATATCTTTTTTAGGTTGAGTTTTATCTTTTATTGTAGTAGATGCTGGTGGGTTAGGTATTTTACCTCTGTAGGCTAAATAAATTTCTTTTCCACGTCCATCTCCTTGAGAAAGATCACCTTCTTTTTGACCTGGGCCTTTTGTATTTACATCTACAAATTTAAGTTTTTCTTTAGCTGGTCTAAATGTGTGAATTGGTTGGAATGAAAATCCTGTTACTTTAATAATATGAGGTAGTTGCATTATACCTTCTTCATTATCTCTTTCACCTTTATCATCTATGCCTATTTCCCATGGAGATTCTTCGGGAATATCTAAACTTAACTGTTCTATAAACCCAGGAAGTTCAAAACACCAATTACCCATAGTTAAAGTAACTAAAGATCCCGCCATATATCCTTCACTACTATAATCAGGTGCTAGATTAGAAACCAAATAATTTAATTTTTGATATTGTTCATGTAATTCTTCTCTAGATTGAGCTGCTACTGTAAAAGATAAATTTATTTTTCTTTCAAAACTATTATACTTGTAAAAAGATTCTCCTCTACCCATATATTTTATAGAATCCCAATTTCCAGTATAATTATCTCCAAAACTATCAATGTAAGCTCTAAAATGAATATAATCTTTTAATTTAGGGTTTGATTGATTAATAGCTCCTATTCTAAAATTAACTAAATCCCCTACTTCACTATCAGCTCTAGCTTGCTCAGATTGATAAATAGGGTAGGCATTTATCTTATCTACTACTGAAACACTACCATCTTTTAAAATTTTGCCCTCTGTATAACTAATAATATTTCCTTTTTGACCTGGTGATGTATAGTGGTAATTATTTTCTCCTGTATTATTATCTATTATTGCTTTACCAGTATATCCAGGAGCTATACTCATTATAGTACTTCTTTTAGGATTTATAATAGCACTTCTAAAATTAGTTATAGCACCTTGTCCTGCCGTTGTTAACTCTTTAGATGTTGAGTAAATTTCAGGCTGGGTTAAAGTTTTAAAATTTTGGTATCCATACCCTATTTTACTAGGATCAACAATTATACTACTAGGGTTAAGAGTACCTTCTTTGTATACAGAAGTAATAGCATTAAGTTCAAATGTGTAGGCTTTTGGAGAATTTATATTTGAATTAATTAATATTGGAAGAGTTCCTGTTGGATATAAAGATTGGCCTGTTACTCTTTCCCATTCATTTGAAGCTTTTGTAATTTCACTTATAGGAGAAAAATTATCATTGTTTTGACCATAACTAGCTTTTCTTGCTCCTATATTTACATATTTATTTGTTGATAAAGATTTAGTACCCGTAACATTGGGCATTTTTAAAAAGGGGTTTACTTCCCAATTTGTAAAACCATTTATAATATTATCATTAGCTAATCCTTTATATCCTATGTTATTAAATGCAAATAATTTTAAAGGGGTTTGAGTGTTATCATATTCAAATAAACCTTGAGGGTTTTTAAGGTTAAAATTTCGTGGTACATATTTTTTATCAGATAAAGAACCTTTAATTCCTGTAGTATAGGGGTTGGTTAAACCGGGTCTCCAAGAGATTCCATCATTTTTTTCATAAGTATTAACTACAAATTCTGAAGTTGGTAAACCTGCAATTCCTGCATTAGTATTGTATTCTAGAGACGCATTAACAGGTATTTTAAATTCACTTAATGGGTTTGAAGTTCTATTATTTCTGTTAATGTAGGTTTTTGTAGCTAAAGTTCCTTTAGTTCCCGTAGCATATGGGTTTGTTAGGGTTTGTTGCCAAGAAACTCCATCATCACTAGTTAAATCACCACTTACAAATTCTCCAGTAGTAAACATGTACATACTAGTAGCATCATCTCCAACTGGGTTAATAAATAACTCAGTTGGGTTTTGAAGTTTTGGAGATGGAGGTGTACCATCTACATTTACCCAAGTAATACCATTTTCTTTAGAAATTTCAGCTAAAACTTCTCCATCTACGGTATCATAAGCAACTTGTCCACCTGCTATTAAATTCCCCCCACCATTTAATTCAACATATTTAGTAGTAACTCCTAAAGGTGCTTTAAATAATCCAGTTGGATTTTCTCTAAGACCTGCTTGATAATCTGAAGTAGCTATACCTGTTAAAACTGGTTCTCCTTTATTGTTTGTAGCAAATTTAATATTAGTTTTTCCTATTCCTACATTAGAATTAGGTCCTCCAGAATAACTTAAAACATTAACTGGATTTTCTAAAGAAAAATCATTTCCTTGATGAGGAACTTGTGTGTTATATAAACCTACTAATCTATTACCTGTACCATCAGGATCTCCTATTACTTGATTTATAACAGTATTCGCATTAGTATTTTTTACACCTGCAGGACCATATAGAGTTACTCCTTTAAAAGGATTTATTCCCTGTTTATCAATATGACCTCCTATAAAACCTACTCCAGCCTGGGCTAGAGTATTTAAAGGAGTATAAACTCCTTCATTAGGTCCTTTTCCACTTGCTTGAGATTTTACAGATATTTGAGAAAGGATGTTTTGTTTTGCTATAAATAAAGGCCCTTTTATGTTTGAAAAATCTGAAAAATATTTTGTAAGCCTAACTACATCATCAGCAGCTTCTAAAGGAGCACTAATGCCTCCTCTAAGTAAAAAATCATCTCCACCTAAATTAGCTCCAGGCAGTTCTTCATCAATAGTAGGAATTGGAGTAGTAATATAAGGTTGTTTACTACTATTTTCCCCTGGTCTATCTTTACCAAATTTTAAAGACTTTAAATTAGTTCTTAAATTTACTAATGACATAAATTTTTAAATATTCCCTAATCCTTCTACTGGTGCATTTTGATCATATGAATATGCAGGTTTTTGGCCATCTAAATCTAATGTAGATGGGTTGGGTTTTTTCGGTTGATTAGGATTACCATTTATAGAATAATCAAAATGTAATTTTGATTGATCTGTTGCCCCTACTGGAATTTGGTTAGCACCTCCATTATTTTTTGACAATGGAGATCCTTTTGTGGTTAGTTTATTTTGTAGTCCCATAATTATTATTTTTTATTATAAATATTTAATATTACTGAATTTCATACTCAGCCGTACTAACAGCATTACCAATTTCACTTCCTAATAAAGGTTTTGGTTTTAATTGATTAGCTACAGTTTGTAAAATTTTATTAGTTTTATTCATACTTTGTTCAAGAACAGTGTTATTATTTTGTTGAGCTTGATTATTTGTTGGTGATGTGTTTGATTTTCTTTTAGAATCATTAACAGATTTGGCTGCATCTGCAATACCAGGAGCCATAACGAATTGATCACCCGGTTTTCCTTCAAACATTCCCATTTTTTCTGAGTGGAAAGTAATTCCTCCAGCATCACCTGAAGCATCACCTACTTTTTTAGGTTTTGTTTTAGAATATAAATATGCTATACCTGCAGCTGTTGCAGCTGCAATTATTGCAAACCCAATACCTAAAGTTATTGCTGATGCTCCTGCTATTGCAGCTGCGGCTTGAGCTACTAATACACTTAAATAAGCAAGGCCTTTAGATATTAATCCTCCCATCATAGAATTTTGAGCTAGTTTAGAAGATAAAATAGTTTGTTCAGCAATTCCTGCACTAATTGAGAGAGCTAATGCTCCGGCTTTTAAAGCTTTACCTATTTTTTCTGCAGCATTAATAGCTATGTCTTTAGCATATATTAAACCTTTTACAATAAGGTTTTCTTTATTAAACCCTAAACCAATAGCCGTAAGATTATTATTAACAAGTTGAGCTGATTTTATTGCTAACTCTTTTGCTAAAATAGCCCCCTTGTAAAAAAGTCCTTCTTTTGAAAATTGTTTACTAATAGCTTCCTGTAAGTTACCTAATCTTTTTTGTATGTTTATTCTAAGTTGGGTTCCTAATCCTGCATTTGCATAGAGATTACTTTCTTTTTGAGTAAGTACACTTCTTCTATCTAGAATAGTTGCTCTTGCCTTAGCCATTCTTGACTGTTCATCTGTTATTAAGCCTAATCTTTTTAAAACATTTGCTAACTTATGCTGTAATAAAGTCTTTTTTTGGAATGCAAACTCTCCTTTAGAAAATTTTAAAATATTCTTTTTTATCCCAGCCATAGCTGCTAACCCTTTATTAATTCCAGTTGTAACAAGTTGTATTCCTTTAAATAATCCATATACTATCATTAATGGTTTTAGGATAAAACTAAATTTAGATACAAATTTGCTAATTCCTACAACCATGTCAGCTATACCTGATATTATTGGCATAAGTGTTGTTCCTACATCTACAAATATTTCTTTTAATCTTTCAACAGAAGCAGCAAATCTTTCTTGTACCGATTGAGATTTTAATTGAGCTGCTAATCTATCATCTCCTAACCTATTTGCTATAGCTTCATCAGATAACCCTTGTTTTTTTAATCTATTATATGCTTCTAAAGCTGTTGCATCTTGGCCACCTAACTTAGCTAATGCTTCTCGTTCCATTAAACTGTTTGCTAATTGTTCTCGCGTTAATCCTGCGGCTTTAGCGAGGGCTTCTTGTTGGATAACATTCATTCTTTCAAATTCAGCTGCGGATCCAACTTCTTTAGCTACCTCAGCTGCTGCTCCAGCTATATCTCCTTTTAATGCTAATAATCTAGCAGATTCTAAATTTATTTGTTTACCAGTAAGTAATTCTGCTTCTAATTCTGCACCAATAGAACCCTCAAAATCTAATAAACTAGAAGCTATACTTTCCATTTCTTGAAAAGATAAAACTAATTTAGCTGAGGTTATTAAAGTTCTAGTTAATGCTTTAGGTTGATTTCTTAATGTTAAAAGTGTAGCTTTACTTATTTTACCTATACCTTCAAGTAATTGTTTTTCACTAAATGAAGTTTTATTTTGGGCATTCATTACAGTTAATTGGCCTTGCATTAAAGCTAAATTACTTTCTAATTCTTTTCCTTGTGTGCCTGTTACTACTGCTAAATTACTAACAGATTCTTCTGAAAATCCTGCTTGTTTTGTTAATGCTGTAAAAGATTCAAGCATTTCATTACTAAAACCTGTTGCTCCTTGAAATCTTTGGTTTAATGATGCAAAAGCTGCATTTAAGTTAGAAGTACTAACCATTATATTATCAGAATTTAATGCAATCTGATTAAAATTCTTTTGCATAGCTAGACTTTCATCATAACTTATTCCAATGTTTTTAGCAAGTTTACCAGATAAACTATCTAATTGCATCATAGCAGCAACTAGTAAAGTAATAGATCCCTGAATTAAGTTTGCTGTTGTAAATTGAGCTTTAAGTTTTTTTCCTACTTCACCTATTAATATAGATAAAGCTCCCATACTACTAATTCTTTCAGCTTCTGTTTTTTTAAGTTTTTTTAAAAGACTTTTTTGATCCTTTAAATCTTTTGTTTTCTTTTTACTATTTTTTCTACCTTGAATTTCAATAATATTTTTTTCAGCTTGTTCAATTTTTATTTGTTTGTTTAAAGAAAATTCCTCATTTTTTAATCTAATAATATCTTTAGTATTTTGAACTGCTTCGGTTACCCCAAAATCAGGTAATCCTATTTTTTGTAAAGCTTTTCCTATTCCTTCTAGTATGGCTGGGGCCATACCCATAGTTTTAATTATTGTTTCTTCAGCTTGTATTCTTTGTTGGGCTTGTTTTATTAAATCTTGTCTAAGATTGCCTTCATTTGATAATTCAGCGTTTACTGAGTTAAGAGCATTTATTATTTTTTGTTCATTTGCACTAAGTTTTTTAGTTTGATCTATATTTTGTGCCCTAAATTGTAAAGATTTTTGTGCTATTTTTAATTCTGCTTCTCTTTTTTTAACTTTTTCTTCTACTGATTTTAGATCTTTTAAACTCATTCTAGCAATATCAGATTGATCATTTGCTAGTTTATCAGCTATGCTTTCTAACCCTCGGAATGCTTTTTTAGCTCTATTTAAGCCAGCATTCATACCATTTAGTTCATCTACGGCTTCATTAAAAGCACCACTAATACCATAAATTGCTCTTTCATTTTCAGCAACTTGTTTTTGAATATCCTTAAGTTTTTGTTCAAGTGCACCTGCTGAAATAGTACCTTTGTTAAGAACCTTTACTTGCTCTTCATAAGCTCGAAGTTCAGCAGCATCTAAAGCCCTAATAGTTTTTTTAGATTGTAAAATATCATCAAGTCTTCTCTTTATATCCTCTAATTTTTCGGCTTCAGTCATTAAAAATAATGTTTATTATAAATATTAAAGAAATTAACTATTTATATGAACTTTTACCTTGATAAGGTTTAGAAACTTGTGCAAATGCTGGTGTGTTTACAGTACCATCAGGGTTTAAAAGATTAGACTGACCACTATTATTAGCTTTATCATATTCTTTTTTTTCTTCATCATAAAACTTTTGGATTTCTGATAAAGTAAATTTTCTTAACCATGTAGGCATATTGTATACTGTGGTATAATCATAACCACCTTTACCATAAAATAATATTTGATGTATTTGAGTAAATAAATTAACTCTAACTTGAGGAACTATACTAGACGTCAGGCCAAAAAAAGTTAAGTCCAATAGGGACTTTCACCTCCTCTCCATCATCACTAATAAAGTTTAAATCTATATCAGGTTGGACTTCATTTAAATAATCTCTTAATGCTCTTGAATCTCTTGCTAATAAATAATTATCAACAAATTCTCTAATAGATTTATTTTCAGTTTCTCCTCCAACTGAAGTAATTATGTATTTTAACCTAGTAGATAATTCTGGAGAAGCATCTTTATTTATTTTTTTAAGACCTTCTAATTCCCTAGTAATTTTAGCTTCATCATGACCATCTAAAATTTTAAATGTAATTTCATTTTTAGTGTGAGGGAGAGTAAATTTAAATTCATTTTTTCCTTCAGTAATTAAAGAAGTATTAAATTCTTTATTTTTTAAAGTTGTTAAATCTAAACTTTGTTCTTCTCCTAAATAATTAAATTTATAATCTTTTCCATACCCTAATATTCTAGTAGCAACAAAAACTGCATTTTTATCTCCAATAATTAAATCTTTTAAATTTATTTTGGATACTAAAACAGATTCTAATAATTTATCTAAAACTGTTCCTTTTTCAATATATGCTTGGTTTGTTAAAATATCTTCTTCTTTAGCAGTCATGTATTTGATTTCTACTTTTCCACTTGATAAGGGGTGATCTTTAGGATATACTAAACCTTTTGAGGGTAATTCTACTTCTTCAGTAGGAAATTTAAATTCGGCCATAATCTTTTATTTGTTAATAACTTTAATTTATTATAAATACCAATATAAAAAAGGAGCTTGACATAGCCAAACTCCTTTAAATAAAATATTTACGTATTTTTAGAAATTTAATACACAATAATCAGGTTGAACTGTTAAAGCAATTTCTTTTGCTTCATTTTCAGTATCCCAATTATAATCTCCAAATGTAGCTTCTGTAATTAAAGCACCTTTTATTACCCATTCTGATACTATATCACCTACGGGTCCTAATACATTTAAGGTTAAATCTTTTTTATAGAAATCAGAATAACCATCTCTACCTGTTACAGATTCATGATGTAATCTTACCCATTCCATTACTGCCTGAGCACCTGATGGTGTAATTGGGTCAAATAATGTCATTGAGATTGTTCCCCAAGTAGTTTTACCTTTTACATATCTTTGAACATTAATATGGTTTAAAGCTACTGTACCCTGTGATACATTAATAGCTGCTACTCCTTTTACTATAAAGCTTGGTATACCATCCATATAAAGGATAAACCTATTGGCTTGCTTTGGTTCAAAAGCGGTAAAAAATATTTCGTTTGGATCTAATACTGGCATGTTGTTCTAATTTATTTCTTGTTATAAATATCTAATTTTTTAATTTTTATGATGGAAAAGTAGCTCCAGTTGGTAATATGTTAAAATCTAGATAAATAAACTCAGCTGTTCTTGTTGGCTGTATAAATATTTGTCCTATTAACTCATTTCTATCAATAACATCTGGTGTGTTATTACTTTCATCCATTACTACTTTAAAAGCATATAATCCTTGTCTTTGTTGTACACTTGCTAAATAAGGATTAACTTGGCTTAAGAAATTATTTCTTGTAGCTATAGTATTTTGTTCAAATACTAATTGATCTGCTATTTGAGAAATAAAGTTTTTAAGGGTGATTAATAATCTTCTAACATTTACTCTATCTAAAGCACTTGCTTTTTTCTGTAGTGTTTTTTGTCCAAATACTACTACTCCTGTATTTGGGAATGTAGCTATTGGGTTAATATTAGCTCCATATAAAGTGTTTCTATTACCATTAGTTAAATTTCTTTCAGCTCTAACTACTGTTGATAATCCACCTCTATTTAAACCAGCAGGTGCAAACCATGCTTCTGTTGATCTATCATTAAAACTATGGGTATGGCCCCAGCCATACTAGAAGGAATAGGAAAAGCTTTAC
>CAACVC010000142.1_pt1 | contig 15280 bp, 20 predicted proteins | sample 2381761 | NCBI WGS metagenome assembly CAACVC01 (sample SAMEA5211966, study PRJEB30684) | marine metagenome | biome: Marine; feature: Epipelagic; material: Water | collected 2015-10-15 | depth 45 m
TTTTTCCTTTTCCATCAACTAAAGTAGTTTTGTCTTTACCTATTGTAGCTACTCTAGCTTCTCCAAACCATTCCCAACTAAACTTTTCAAGCTTCATTCCTTTTTCTTTTGTAAACACTTGACCACCATTTAAGGCTGCTATGTCTTCTAAAACTAATTTTTTTCTATCTCCAAATTCTGGGGATTTAACAGCACATACTTTTAAAGTACCCCTCATTTTGTTTACAATAAGAGTAGCTAATGCTTCATTATCAATGTCATCAGCAATGATTAAAAGTGATTTGTTTGTATTTGAAACTCCTTCTAAAATAGGAAGTAAATCTTTAACTTGTGTAAATTTATGATCTGCAATTAAAACATAAACATCATTTAATGTACAAGTCATTGTATTATTATTAGTAACAAAATAAGGTGACTTATAACCTCTATCAAATTGCATACCTTCAACAGTTTCTAAATAAGTTTCTCCTGTTTTAGATTCTTCAATATGAACAACACCTTCTCTACCTACTTTTTCCATTGCTCTAGAAATTAATTTTCCAACTGTTTCATCATTATTAGCTGAAATAGTAGCAATTTGCTCTAATTGATCTTGGGAAGCTATTTCTTCAGAGTTTTTATTTAATTCTTTTACAACAGCTTCAACTCCTTTATCAATACCTTTTTTAATATCAACAGCATTTGCTCCATCATTTAGTTTTTTAAGACCCATATTAATCATCTCTCTTGCTAATAAGGTTGCTGTTGTTGTACCATCACCTGCTTTATCTGCAGTTTTAATTGCAGCTTGTTTTAACATTTGAACTCCTAATTCTTCAACAGGATCTTCTAATGTTATACTTTTTGCAACCGTAACTCCATCTTTAGTAGATTGTGGATAATCTCCTGGTTTGGAAATAACAACATTTCTTCCATTAGGGCCTAAAGTTGCTACAACAGCATCAGCCATTTTATCAACACCCTCAGTTAATTTTTTTCTGGCTTCAGGGCCAATTTCTATAATTTTACTCATTTTCTATTGTTTTTTCTAGTTCTTTTTTTTCTGTTTTAGATACTTTAGTTTCTTTTAATACCTCATCTATAGTAGTTGTAGTATTAATTTTAGCTAAGATTTGGTTTTCAGAGCCAATATAATAATCTTCCCCTTCATGTTCAAGTTTTGCAAACCCCATTGTAGGAAGAATAACTACATCACCTTCTTTAACAATAGTTTCAACAAACCCAATTCCTGCTACTTCACGTCCAGGACCAACAGCAACAACTGTGCCGTGTTCATTTCTATCTTTACCTAAATCAGGTACTACAATTGAACCATAAGTGGTTTCCTCTTCTTCTAGAGGTTTTACAATAACTGCATCAAATAATGCTTCTAATTTCATAATAAAACTAATTTAATTAATAATTGGTAATTAATATAATAAAAATAATTTAAAAAGCAAACCTAGGGTGAAGGTTTCTATTTAATTTTTACTGTTTTTACTGATGTTACGTTTGATGAATAAGGGACTGTTATGTTTAATAATCCATTTTCCATTTCAGCTTCTGCTTTAGATAAATTAAAGCGTGGGGCTACTTTATAACCAAAATTAAATGATCTTTTAGCTATTCCTTGGTAATAATAATCTCTACCCGGAGTTTCATCCGTATCTTCTTTATTATAACCAACCTTTAAAATATCTCCTTCAATATCTAAGGAAATATCATCTTTAGTTAAGCCTGTACAAGCTACATCTAGATGTAAACCATCTTTATCTTCAAAAACATCAATGGGATGTTTTAACTTTGCTGAATGAATAGGATTATAAAGTGAATCGCTGTCGAAAAAATTTCTGACTAGAATGTCAAAAGGTGTTGAAAGTTGGGACGTAAGTCCATTTGGTGATAATTCTCTTAAGTAAGTTGTCATAATTTTAAAATTTATTTGTTAAATAATTAATTTATTTGTTTTGGCTTCCAATTGGTAAGCCGATTGCACCCTAAGTTTGCATGGATAAATATACGTAATTTTTTTCTCATTATCAAGTTTTTAAAAACCTTCATCTGCTTTTCTTACCATATAATAATTACTAACAATTGTATCAGATATAAATTGCAAATGTAATAATCCTACTGAGCTTAATTTTAATGTACCATAATCTTGATCTTTATTTGCATATAATACTGTTTTAAACATATCAGATGTAAAAGGAATACTTAAATCTTCATTATCAATTCTTCCTCTTAATTGGTATGTAATTTTATTGTTGTGTCCCATTTCATCTCCAAACACAAATTCACATACTTTTTCATCATCTAAATTACGAGTGGTATTAATTTTCATATTATCAATTCCTACTAAAGCACTTTTAGCTTTAATAAGAGCTTCAATGTCTTCTTTTTCTAATCTTAACTCAATTTCATATTCATATTCATTTACTGTACCAATTTTTCCTACAAGTAAGGGATCTGATAAAGCATAAGTTAAATTATAATTAAGATCAGATATTTTAAATTTTGTATAAATAGATTTTTGTTGTTCTAATTCTAAGAGTAGTTCTCCGTTAGTAATTCCAATAAGATTAGTTAATTTCCTGGTATCAAATATTGCTAATTCACTGTTTTGGAGTTGGAAATCAGTGCATGTAACGTTTCCTATAATCTCCGTATTGGGAGTCATAAAATCAATTGTTAATTCGTTATTTTGCGTTTTCCATTTAACAGATTCATTTACTCCTAAATAATATTTGTTAATAATGGATTGTAAGACTAATTTTTGTATCATAAGTTAAATAACTTTTGTTTATAGGGATTTAAATTAAGGACCCAACCTAAATCACCATAAAAACCTTCTAATTTGTTTAATAATATACTTTCAAATGTTTTACCTCTATCAGCATATTCCTCTAAGAATATACGAATTTTCTCTGGCATATCAAACTCTAAAAAAGCAAGAGCTTCTAATTGATATGGGTTTGATTTTAACCAAATCCATTTAATTTTATCACCTTGGCTAATATAACTATGTTTATTATTTAATTTCCAAAATTTAAGTAAATCATTGTATCTAATAGCTGCTCTAACAGCAGCAGGAGCTCCTATTTTATGAGTTTTTTTATCATTTTCTTCTTTCTTTTTTTTACTATAAACAATATTAAGTCTAGAAAACATTTCACCTGCTTTTGCAGAAGGTCCTTGATGTTTATTTAATTGTTTAATTGCTGTTGGACTCCCTAAATCAGATAAAGGAATAGTACCATCATAAATTTTTGTTTTAAATTCTTGTAAACGAATATCAATTTCATTTTGGTTAGCTCCCTTTAAAACATCAACTAAAACACCATGAAAAAATTCTCCTAACTTAGGTGGGAAATTAGCTTTTTTAAATTCTAAACCTTTTATATCTAATGTTTCTTTTTCTATGCCCTCTTGTTTAGTAATCCATTGAGCATATCTACGATTAGATCTAAAATAAGCAGATCTTATAACACATTCAGTCTTCATTTCAAGCCAGTGAGGTTTATCAAACCACTCAAACTGATTAATATTAAATGTTTTTTTAGCTAAAATATTGTAGTGGTCTGTAATAATATTTTGGTATGCTAAAGCTACTTTTTCTAATTTATTGTCTTTTTCTTTATCAGACATTTCATCAAAATTAGGAAATTTATATCTTAGAATAGGTTCAGCATGAAAATAATTACTATCAGTATCTACATAACTACAATAATTAATATCTTCCTCATCACATATCCACCAAGGAGTATCTAGTAAATGTTTCATTTTTAATCGTCTAAAAATTGTTGTTTAAAGGGTGATTCATAATCACCTTTGTTATTTCTAGATTTATTTTCATCTCTTTTTATTTCATATCTATTTCCACCTACTTTTAAATTTCCACCTTGTTGTATCATTTTCCTAAATCTAGCTTCTTCTTTTTCAGAAAAATCTTTAGATATTTCTATAATTTCATCCTTACTAAGAATTTCACCATTTAAATAAATAGTTACTTCTTTTCTAATTGACTGTTTACTTAACATATTTTAATTTTTAACATTGTACAGAATCTCTTCCTAGTATTTTTGTAGATCCGTTATGGTCAGTATACCTTTCATCTTCTATTGAACCCGATTCAAATGGGGAAGGATCATGAATTTTAGATTGTTTTTTTTCTTTTAATTTTAATTCTATTTCTCCTCTTATTACTTTATTCATATGACGATTTGCACATAAAGCACTTTCTTGAATTATACGCTGACCTGTTAAGGTTATAGCTTTTGATAAAGCTACATTACCATATCTAAAACTAGGTAAAGCTGTTGCACCATATAAACTATTTAATAAAATTTTAAAAGTATATTGTTTCATATGAAACGATGCTCCTAATTCTTTATTACCTGCTTTATATGCTTTTTTCATTTCATTTTTATAATGAACTCTTTCTTCAAACCATTTGGCAAGTATAGTAGATAATACAGATTGTTTTTTAGTTCCAAACATAGTACCATTTGCTGAAATTGTGTATTTAAAACCTTCTATATTTCTTATTATGGTACTCACAGGGAAAGTTGAATATAAACCATCATATCTTCTTAAAGTAAGTTCTTTATTAGAATCCATTTTTTTTAAGTCATCTAAACCTAAACGATTATTTCTATCGTTATCATCTACAATCCACCCCATTAATGTTTCTTTACCTATATTTAAAGACATTATAATTGAAGGATATAGTGAAGTTAAATCTTCATCAAACATATAATTATAAATTCCTGCTTTAGGGCAAAATAAATACCCACCAGCATAACCTTTCTGTTTATGTAAACTTTTATCTTTTGCAGGAGGGATTATATCTTGAGACAATAAATAAGCTGAAATAGCTCCATCTTGAGTGTTAGTATTAGCATAAACTTCACTATAATTATGTTTTCCTTTATGTGATAAGTTTTTAGATAAAGATAAGTATTCTAACTTTTCATCAAGTTTTACTAATATTTCAACATCAACAAAGTTATATTGAATAAACTTATGAATATCTTCTGCAAATAATCTATCTAATGAACCTTCATATTCAATTTTATTTATACCAGCGTATTTTTCTCCAATAGCATCTAACTTCCAGCTTGGTTCATCTGCCCAGCTGTATTTTTTATGTAAACGAATATAATCTAAAGATTCAACACCTGCTATTTGAATAAATTGATATTCAAACCAAGGTGTTTCTCTTACAACTCCAATAGGTGATAAATGTTTAGCCCAATCTTTACCTAATACATTACACATTCTATAATATAAATAAGGAATATCAAAGTAATCTGAATTGTAACCTATTAAAATATCAGGGTCAATTTCACGAAATTTTTCTAAAAACTTAGCTAACAATTCCTCTTCAGTTTTAACCGGAATAATTTCTTTATTTTTAGCTTTAGTATGTTTTATTTGGTTTTTTGTATCTGTAATTAAAATACCCCACTGGTCTACTTGTTTATCATACCAAGCAATAGAAGTAACTTTTTTAGGAGCAGCTTTTATACCCTCTACTGTTAAAGAATCTAACATTTCAGTTTCAATATCAAAAAATAATTCTCTATGTGTAGTAGAAACTTCATCATTTACCCCATATTTTTCAACTAAAAACTTCTTATGAGGAGTCATATCATGAAAGTGTAAACCTTCATCATCTGATTTATATTTAGATGTTTTTTTAAGTGGTTCGTTTTTTAAACCTTTATGAGTAGCATCTTTAGGAGAACATTCCTTATAGGCATAATTAGTCCATTCTATTTTTTGATAACCTTCATCTTCCCAGAGATGAATAAGAAATTTATTATTTCCTATTTTTTTAGCAAAACATTTCTTGTACAAAACTTTTTTTATTTAAATTTTATTACTTTTACTTCTATTTATACATTTATTAATTCTTCTTTTGTAAAAAATTGATCTAAATCCGGTCTAAAATAATTAATTGATTTTAATACTTTTCTATCTCTTGTTCTATAAACAATATAATAATCACCTACTTCTTCATAGTGAGTAGCTTCACCTATTCGTTTAGCTTCACTTTTAGCTGTTAATTGAGCTTCTTCCTCAGTTTTGCAAGCTTTAGACATATTTGATGCTTGTACTTCTTGATAAGCAGGCCAAACTTTATTTTTTAAACCATGAAGCATGGCTCCGTTTCCTAAAGAAACATAAGTTATATCACAAAGAGCATCTAGTATTTCTACTATATTTCCTTCTTCACAAGCTTCTTTATATTCTTCAAGTTCTTCAAGTATAAAATCATAAACAAACATCCATTCTTTCTTTGATGGTATAGTAGGTTTATAGTTGTTGGGTTTACCGAATGTATCGTTGAATTCTTCTACTTCATCTACAAAGGGTACATCTATTATTTTATATTCTTCAAATGGTATTTCTAATTGCATAATTTATTTTTTATCTGTAAGCATCTAATCCGTATCCTATCATGTGCATTACTTCTTGTTTGGCTGTTTTTTTATGGTCAGCAAATGCACCACTTACTTCTGATGTTATCATACTTGCTCCCATATGTTTTACTCCTCTACAGGAAACACAATTATGAGTTGCTTGTATTACAACCATAACACCATCAGTATTTTTTAATACTTTATTTAAAGCTCCATGTATTGCCATTGTGAGAGATTCTTGTATAGCTCCTCTTCTAGAAAAATGTTCTACAATTCGATTTAATTTACTTAAACCAATTACTCTACCATCTTCTCCTGGAATATAAGCAATATGTGCTTTACCTAAAATTGTTTGGTGGTGATGTGAACATTGACTTACAACAGGAATATCTTTTTCAAGTACTATTCCTCTATAACCATCTGAAGGGAATGAAGTAACATCACTTAAACTATCATATCTTCCTCTCCATAAGTCATTTACGTAAGCTTTAGAAACACGTTTTGGTGTTTCCATTGAATTTGGATCATTCCTCCAATCACATTTTAAGGCATCTAAGAATCTACCATAATGTATAGTAGCTTCTTCAATCATTGATTGTTTTTCTTCTTCTGTAAGAGGATTACCTTGTGCTTGTCCATTTGCAAACCCTATAGGAACGCTTTCAATATCCGGATGGATTTTTCTTCTTATATTTTCTTTACCCATTTATATAGTATTAATTATTTAATGGGAATATAAAAAAAGAGATCTGGGGAACCAAATCTCTTTTAATTATTTATTTAATTAATTTCTAAAATATTGCAATTGAAGCAGTGAATTTTGCATTATCAGCAATAGCAATTCCAGTATTAAAGAAATTTAAAGAAGCTGTATTTGCACTTACTACATTAGTTGTAACTACAGATCCTGTTATAATTGCTCCATCTCCTCCGATTACATTAGTTACAATTAAAGAATTAGCAGCTATAGAAGTGTTTCTTAATTGAAGTGTCCATCCTGTATCTGCTGCTACTCCTGCTTGCAATTGAGATCTAACTTCTACTCTTTGCCCATTAACTGAATAAAAGGCTGCATCTGTTGCTGCTGCTGTTACAATTCCATCATAATGAATACCACCACCATTAACAGTTACACCATTTGCAGTTACTGTGACACCTTGATCAACAGTCATTATTCCTGGGAAATTTGTTGTTTGTAAAGCTTGGCCTACTGATGTTGCTCCTGCTAATGTAGTTATCTTGGCTTGTGCAGCTGTGTCTATAGTTCCTTTAATACCTACAGATGCTGTTACTGCACCTGTAACATTTAATCCTTGAGCATTAATTATAGCTTTATCAGCTTCTCCAATTGAGAATTGGAAATTTGTTGCATTAAGACCCATTACAGTTGTAACATCTGCGTCAGAAAACAATTGATCACATGTTACTCCACCTACATTTGTAATATTACCTTCTGCTAGATCTAAAGCTTTAAAATAGCTTGTACCTCCACTTGCACTTATAACGCCTGAAGCTGTTACGTTGGTTGTAGTTAAACCAGTTGCTCCATCCACGGTTAATGGGCCTGATAATTTAACTTGAGATCCTGTTATAAAATTAATACTAGCAGTACTATAGGCTTTTGTAGCTGTTATAAAATTATTCATGCCCTTTGTAACTCCTAATTTATCTGAATTATCATCATTAGGGATAAGAGAACCTGAAAAGTTAGGTGAGTTTCCAGTCCCACCCATTATTAAAAAACCACTATTACCTTTAAATTCGATATCAGCAGCTTGGGTTGCACTACCAATTTCTAAAAGTCCTCTATTTTGATTGTAACAAGATGCTTTTAATACTTGAATGTTAGTTGCTGTTCCTTCACCATCTGTAAAATTACCATTTATTGAAAATTCATAATTAGCAAAATTAGCCATGTCAGTGCCTAAATTATCAAACATAATCACACTAGAACCTGTTGTAACTACACTTCCTGAAAGTGTTGTTGCTCCTGATAGTGTAGAAGTTCCTGCAGGAGATACCGTAGTAGAACTAAATGAATTTTTAACATTATCTACTAAGACTTTATTTATTGTAGAACCATTAAGGGTTATATCTCCACCTTGAACTACAAAACTACCAGAGGTAGTAAAACTTCCTGTATTTTTAACACTTCCTGTAATAGTAAGTATAGATCCAGAAATTCTAATTTTTCCACTTCCAAAAGGATCAATAATATCTAAACTTCCAGATAATGTTGTTCCACCAGATGCTGTTATACTTGAAAGGGATACTGAGGGAGTACCTTGTAACCCACTAGCAATATCTGCAGTTTGGGCATGAGATGAAGAAACTTCAGTTAAAATTTCAACTGAGGCTGAAGCTACAGTCATAGCTCCCCCTAATTCGTCTAAAGTTATTTTTTTAGTAGCATTACCTGCTATATCAACTATAGCTACTACATCATTAGCAGGTACTACACTGCCACTTAACATCGCATCTAATTCTGTTATTTTTATTGTAGACATTTCTTTTTATATTTTATTATTGTGTTATCAGATATACTCCTGCTTCGGTTAATAAAGCTCTTCCATCTTGTGTTGTTAATTCTTGATCTGCTGTAGAAGTTGTAGAAGTTAAATCCTTTCTTGGCCCTCCACTTCCTGCAGCCATAGATTGCATATGTAATAATTGAAATAACCCTTCTGTAATTAAACCTTCTCTAAAAAATTCATGTTGAGATTGTTCTGAAAGATATAGTCTTTTTTGTTCTTCAACAGGTAAGTTTTTTATTTCTTTTAGTAATACAAAATCTCTCCAATCAAGCATATTTATTTCATTTCTATATCCATAAATATACAAAAAATGAGGAAAATCGCTATTGAGTTACTAAATATTTATCTGATTGTGTCATTAAAGCAAACCCTGCTTGGGTAGTAATTTCAATTGCTGACGTTATTCTTGGAGTGGGTTCTGGGTTAGGATTAAGGGGTATAGAACTTATAGGAGCAACACCAGGTATAGCATTCATATTTGCTAACCTATTTCTCATCATTCTTTGAAGACCTGGTTTTGGAGCAAATGGGGTGGATAAATCTATAAGGGATTTTTTTCTCTTAGCCATATTTTAAGATATAATGATAAATATACTAAACTCCTCGTTCAGTGTCATAAGCTATAATATGATCTCTACCTGTCATGTTGTACCCTTCTTTAGTGCACATTTCAAATACTTTTTGGTACATAGGAATTAAAGTTTTTCTTGTATCACCAGCGGGCATTATAAAGGTTTTATCTTTTGGGATTTTCATTTTTTGTCTAAATGCTTCTATTTCTTTTAAACATTCTTCTGTTCCATCCCATACTGGTTTGTAGTGGTAATCTCTATGATAATCTAGGGTTTTTCTGATCGCTTCATAATTAAGTCTAAACTTATTATGTTGGTTTATCATTTTTTCATCTGTAACTTTACCTCCAGGAGTTACAGCTCCTAATTTAGGAACTGAATTTGAAAATTTAGGTGATAATGAAATTAAATCAATTGGAAAATCTGTTTCTAAAAAATGAGAACCTTCAGTTTCCATTGTAATAAAAATACCTACTTCACTAGCAAAATGAGTTAATTCATTTACTAAAGCAGGATGCATTGAAGGTGAACCACCAGTCAACATCATTTCATCAATTTGAGGGTTTTCAATATAAATGTTAATAATATCTTGAAATGTAAATGTTCCTTTTTCTGGGTGGATACTTGTATACCAAGAATCACACCATCCTCCTTCTCCAAAATAACATCTATGAGTACAACCTGTTGTTCTTACTGCTATTGTTGGTCTTCCAAACCTACTACCTTCACTTTGTATGCAAGGATAAAGTTCTAAAATAGATAATACTTTATCGTGATCTTCTATTCTTTTCATTTTTTTTAAATTAAAGGTGTTGTTTGATAAGAAGCAGTATTTTTACCATGTTCTCTAAATTCTACTTTAGTTACTCTTACTCTACCTTTTGTTTCTTTTTGTACAAAATCATTTAATTTATCAAATAAAAATTTAGCAAACTGTTCTGCTCCTACTTGAGGTATTACTCTTAATTGAATCATCTCTTCCCCCTCCATCATTTTAAATAAAGACATCATAGGATCATCTTCAGCAACTACAACAGTATGATCAAACATATAATCCATCCAACGTTTAGGATTCATACCATCAATTAAACTATCACATCTTTTCATTCCTCCAAAATCCCAAACCCAATTTCTATCATCTAATTCTCCTTCAAAATCTACTTTAAATGAAATTCCATAACCGTGTAAAAATTTACAGTGAGTATTTTCAGCTTTCCATTGACGAAAACAAGTACTAAATCCGTCAAATACTTTTGATGATTTAAATTTACCCATTGTAATAAGATTCTAAGATTTGTTGTGCTGGTTTTGATCCTGTAAATCTAGATACTTCAACCCCATCTTTTACTAAAATAGTTGTTGGAATGTTTCTAACTCCATAAGTTTGGGCCATTCCAGGATTAGAATCAATATCTACAAATTGAACATTAATTTGTGAACTTAAATTCTCCATTAAGGGTCTAAAACTTTTACATGGTCCACACCACGTAGCTGTAAAATATAATAGTTGTTTCATATTTTTTCTGAATATTTGGTTAATAATTTTTTTACATAAGTACTTACTTTATACCAACTTACAGGTCCATTTTCATCTGCATAGTCAACTGGGTCTGGGGTTCCTAATTTAAGAAAAGCTTCTATTCTTTCTACGGATGAAGCTGATTTGTAATCACTAAACCAGTGGCCTTGAATATTAATAGGTTTATAAGAAGTGTTAGTTTTTTTATAAACTTCATTAAAATCTAAATCTAAATATTCACAACATTTTTCCCCATCTTTTAAAATACCATACTTATCAGTTTGTAAATAAGGAGTAACATATACTACTTTATCCCCATCCCAATTTCCTTCTAAAAAAGCTTTATAGTCTGCATCTCTAAATTCTTGTCTACAATCAGGATAAATTGAATGGTCTCCTGCATGAATACCTAAAGCAATTTTAACTTTACAGTTTTTTTCATTTGCAATGGATAAGGCAACAGCTTGAATAATAGAAGAAAATATTTTGTTTCTATTAGGTACTACTGTTTCTTTCATATTATCTTGTTCATAATGCCCTTCAGGTACTTCATCTCCTCCTTCTACTAAAGATGAATTTAATAATTCTGATAATCCATCTAATTTAATTATTTGATGTTTTACCCAGGGAAATGGGGTTGTTCCTGTAGCATTGTTTGTATCTATGTATACTGCATTAATATATTCTATTAATTGTTTTGCTTTTTCTAATTCAACTCTATGTTTTTGACCATAATCAAAACTAAGAGCTGTTACTTGATAATTATTTGCTAATAAGTGGAGAAGTAAAGTACTACTATCCATCCCACCACTTAAACTTAATACTGCTTGCTTCATACTAATTGATTTTTTTTATTATTAGGTATAAATTCTCTAAATTTGTCTACATTATACAAAACCTCTTCCCAATTCTCACTATCCCCTTCAAATTTATCTACCTTATATGGTAACTTTTCTAATAATCCATACTCTTCATACTTAACTCCTGCTAAACCATGAATAACTGGGTTTGATGTATCTATAGATTTTATAAATGGGAAATTAGAATAATAACTAAATTCTTGAGGTAAAGCACACCCTAATAAATGAACCTGGTCATTATCAGCAATAATGCCTTCTTGATGTAATTTTGAAATTACTAATATCCTACCCATCATTTTTCCTACTAAGGGATTTGGGTGGGGGAATAAATCATTATAATAAGAAGCTCCATAAGAAAATGCTATTTTTCTATAATAATGAAAATTATGTAATATGCGATAACATTCTCTAGCCTCAACATAAGATTTTGCTTGAACTACTGCTACTTTTTTAACATTTTCAGGTAATGGAATTTGTGACCAAAATTTAGCACTTACTAAAGTTTGTGTTTTATCTTCCCAAACATCAGGAACAATAAATTCATCAGGTTCTAATTTATTAACCCAATATCTTAATCTTTTTGAATCATAGGCTTTTCCTAACTCATGTAAAGAATTATCCATTATTATATAACGGCCTCTTTTTTTAGATTCATAGAAAAAATCTTTATACTCCTTACTTTGATCTAATAGGTGAGGTAAACAATAATCATAATTATTAAAATCCCTACTTTTTTCTAAGTAGGGAATTGGTACTTCATGTGATACTTTCATTTAACTAAATTTCTTAAAACTAACAATTATTATTAATATATTGATAACCAACTAATTCTGAATGAAAATCACCACCTTCACAAATTGGAACCTCTGTATCTGCAACTGCTTTATAAAGAGGATCTTTTTCAAAATCCTTAATTAATGATCCATCATAATTTTCAAGAAAATCATAATCTTCTTGTTCAATCACAAATTGATCTAACAAATAACTTGCACGAGCTAATTTTTGCTCTTCTTCATATCTATCTGCTCTAATTTCTATATTCATAACCTTTTTTTATTTACGTTGACGCTTAATTGCTCAACACCGTAAATATACGAACAATTATTGGCTTCTCCAAGTTATTTCGCAGAAATCTTAATAAGTTATTTGATTTTCTTCGTCGTCTTTTTTTAACTTATCTATTTTATCCTGGTAGGGTTTAATTTTAGCCGTAAGAGTACTTCCCATCCAACCCTGACTTTTTATTCTATTTATGTTATTTTTTAACTCTTCAATTTTTTCCTTTAATTCATTATTTTCATAATGTAAACCATCATTTCCATTTTGACCTATAATATTCATACGTTTTTCTTCTTCTTCTTCTAAATCTGGGATTGGGTAGGGTTTATTGAATTCTTTTCCTTCGGGAACAGACATTTTAACTTCTTCATTTTCATCTATCCAATTTTTCTCAGGTTTATATAATTTTTTTTCTTTAGGTCTAATCTGATCAAAAGCAAAATTAGCAGCTACTACTAAAGAAATAGCTAAAGGATCAAATACAAATATTATTAATAGTAACAACCAATTAATTACTTGGGACATAGGTTTACCCGTTAATTCTGAAATGTATTTTAGGGGGCCTAATTCACGCTCAGCTTCATTACTTGTTTCTTTGTTTAATACAGCTATATCTAGTTTTGAAATTGAATCCGTTACTGCTTCTAACTTAATTGAAATTTTATCTCTATCTATAGTTGAATTTTTTAATTCTTTTTGAAGTGATCTTCTAGCACTTGATGAAGTTGTTGTTATAAGTTGACCTGATTCTCTATCAATATATTGTACTTGGGATGGATTTGATAAAGCCATCCTTAAATCTTTAACCGAAGTATTAAGTTGTTTTTTTTCTTCCCTAAGTTCAAATCTTTTTTCCTCAAATCTTTCTCTTTTCATTTCAATTACAGCCATTTCCTTTTCTACAATTTCAGATTGAGTAGCTGTTGATTGATAGGCACCAGATAAAAAACCATATATTCCTGCACTTGTAATAAACATTAAAACAATACAAGCAATGGCTAAATATGCTCTTAAAATTTTATTAATTTTATTCCAATATTGATAAAGAAGAGAAGCTACTACTAATTTAGCAACTTCTAAAGAACCAGCCATTATTATAACCTGTAAACTTGCTCCTGCAAATAATTTACTTAATCCATATACTGAATAAAAGGCAGCTGAAGCACTAACTGATAATGCAGATAGTGTTATTGCTAAAGGGAGTAAATACTTTTTCATCTTGGTCTTTTAACACCAGAAGACCTACTATAATTTACTTTAGGTTGAGTAGAAGTTACTTTTGTTGGTCTTTGAATACTCCTAGGTTTTGTATATTTAGAAGTATTTGAAGGAATTGCTTTAGGTCTTGGTTGAGTTTGTTTAGGATTATTATACCTAACAGATTTAGGTCTAGAATAACTTGAATATTTTGGAGTATGTTTTACTGTGGGTGATGGTTTATATCTTACAGCTGTAGGTTTTGTTCTAGAAGGTTTGTATGATGTTTTTGAAATTGTTTTTTTCTCATTATTAGCCTTTCTATAATTAGAATAATAAACATTCTGGTCATAATGTGCATAATAATAAGTTGGTCTATTAGAGTACCAATATGAATAGTTGTAAGGTGAATGCCATCCATAATATATGTAAGGGTTATAACCCCAATAATAACCTACATAAAAAGGATAACAGTGGTATGAATACCAATAAGGATTATGATAAGACCAATAAGAAGCATAAAATGGTCTTCTATAAAATCTATTTATCCTAGAAGTATAATTATAATAATTATTTGTTATATGGGTTGTAGTTTCCTGCTCAATAGTATCAGCATCATACATTGTCCAATATACATCATCATTTTCTTGTGAATAAGATGATAGAGTTAATAGTGTAAATAATACTAATAATAATTTTTTATTTTCCATGTTCAATATCTTTATATTCAATAGTTACATTTTCTCCATCAGTTAATACTTTTTCTACTTTAGGATATAAATCTTTATAAGCATCAACACTTGAACCTCCTGTAAATGTTTTACCACTAACTGAATCATTTACTAATAAGCAACCCATTGTGTGTTCATCAGTATTGCCTGTATGGATTAAGATATATTGAAAATCATGGGTTGGGGTTTCAATTTTCCAATTTGGAGCATTGTGAATACATAACATTCCTTTATGCATACTACCATACTTAGATGTATACTTGTTATGGTAACCACCTTCAGCTCTTAAATTAACATCATAAGTTCCATTTGGTACTCTTGTTTCACCTTTAACTTTATTGCCTTTACGTTCTTCATCTTCAACAGTAAAACATTCAAATACACCATCAACTAATAAGATACCT
>CAACVC010000168.1_pt1 | contig 15273 bp, 21 predicted proteins | sample 2381761 | NCBI WGS metagenome assembly CAACVC01 (sample SAMEA5211966, study PRJEB30684) | marine metagenome | biome: Marine; feature: Epipelagic; material: Water | collected 2015-10-15 | depth 45 m
CTACAATTAAAATAGGTTTAGATTCACCACTTGCTTTATTTAATACATTAATTAATTCTGATGCTTGTGTGATTCTACCATCATAAATTAAAATATAAGGATCATCTAATACAGCAGCCATTGTATTGTTATCAGTTACAAAATATGGAGATTTAAAACCTCTATCAAATTGCATTCCTTCTACTACCTCAAGTGAAGTTTCACCTGTTTTAGATTCTTCAATAGTAACAATTCCATCTCTACCAACTTTATCTAAAGCAGTAGAAATTAAATTACCTATTTCAACATCATTATTACCTGATATAGTTGCTACTTCTTTGATCTGTGAATCATCAGTAATTTCAGTAGACATTTCTTTTAATCTATTTGTAACTGTTGTTACAGCTTCATCTATACCTTTTTTAATATTAACAGGATTAGAACCATCATTAATTTGTCTAATTCCTTCCTCTAAAATGGCAGTAGCTAATACTGTTGAAGTTGTAGTACCATCTCCTACTTCATTAGCACATTTAGTTGAAACCTTTTTGGCTAACTCTGCACCTATAGATTCAGTTTGATCCTCTAATTCTTTAAATGCCTTTGCTACTGTAACTCCATCTTTAGTTACTTTAATTTCACCAGTATCTTCTTTAATTAATACTGTTCTTCCTGCAGGTCCTAAGGTTGACGCTACACTATTATTTAGCTTTTGAACTCCCTCTAAAAGCTTATTTTTTAAATCTGTTCCGAAACTTGTTTCTGTCATTATTCTACGATTGATAGCACTGAATTTTGTGCGGTTATATAATATTCTTCTCCTTCAATGGTTATTGCTTGTGCTCCCATTTTAGGGATTAACACCTTCATACCAACTTTTAATATTGTAGGTGCATATTCACCCTTATTAAAATTATAAACTTCTGAAATAGCTACAATTTCTCCCATTTCAGGTCTTTCTTTACCCATATCAGGAATAATAATATTTCCTGCTACTTGTTCCTCTTCTTCTATAGGTCTAAGGATAACGTTTCCATTAACTGGTTTTAATTTACTCATTTTTTTCTACTGTTTAAAATATTTAATTGATTTCCTTTACTTGATGTTAATTTAGAAGGTCTATATTGTCTAGATTTCCTTCCCCAAGATTTTGATGTTCTCGAACTACTCATTATTTTAAAATTGCTTCTTTAAGTTCTAAATGTTTTTGTTGGAATTCTTTAGCGAATTCAGTTAAACTGTAAGTTCTATCTTCTAACATTTGCTTACTAGCTATTGCTAGAATTGCCTGTTGTAATGTTGAATAAAAACCTATAGTTTTATTTTTAATAATATCAAATACATTGTAACTGTATTCATCAACTACTATTTTAAAATCCCCTAATAATGGGTCTTCTATGAATGTGTTTTTACCTGATCCAACAGGTCTACCTTTAAAATTTGGATTTGCCATAACTTATTTTGTTTTTAATTTTTTATTTTTTGCAATATGTTCTAAAGTAGGAAAATATCCTTCTCTTTGAAGATTTTTAATATTTTTTCTAATACTCATATATTTAAATCTTCTTTGACCTGTATGAGGATGTAAACTAACTTCCTCTAATTTAGATTTAATACCTTCATAGGCATTTTTATTGGTTAACCTCCATGAAAAATTCATAGGTTTATAACCTCTATCATTACATAACTCATAGTGATCATAATATGGAGATTCTACAAGTTGAGCTTCTCCATTTATTTTTACATAGTGTAAATTTAATATAAATGATGGTAATCTAGTTTTATTTTTCATAACTGATTATTGCCGTAAATATACGAAAAATATATGCAAAAACCAAGCTCTAGGGCGAACTTCTTTAATTAATTTTCAGGGTTTTTGGCTCTGATCCTTTGGCAAAAGGAATTATAACTTGCAACAAACCATTTTTAAAGTCGGCTGTTGCTTTAGAAAGATCAAACTTACTGTCAATCTTCCAACCTAAATTAAAAGATCTTTTAGCGATACCTTTATGTATGTACTCGCCTAAGCCTTCTTCTTCTGGTTTATTGTAATTTACTCTAATTATATTACCCTCTATAAGAACCTCGATATCTTTTTTATCAATTCCAGTACAGGCTATATCTATGCCTAGACCGTTATTTCTTTCGTAAATATCTAAGGGGTGGGGTAATTTGGATTCTGCAAGAGGTCTATATGCCCCTGCTTCTTGGAAAAAATTCCTTACTAAAATGTCGAACGGATTTCGTTCTAAAAATAATGTACTCATATCATTAAAATTTGTGGTGGCTTTAGCTCACCGGTTAAACATAAAACTATAACTGCTCGCCCTAGAGTCTCAGTCATTTATTATAAATATAATATTTTTTTTTCTTTTACCCAACTTTTTTACCAGTAAAATTATAATTAATTACAGCTCTACTAAGTGTACTAGGGGTACTACCACAATGAGGAATAGTTCCATCAAAAAATATACATCTCCCTTTTTTAGGTGTTACCCTTTTTATCTCTGTTATTTTATCATCTTTAAATAGAATAGTATCTCCTTCAGAGTCATTTATATAATATAACAATACCCAATGGGGGTCATCTACATCTACATGTGGGGGTAAATCAGGACCGGGATTGGGGTTTGGAAAATCTAAAAAACTTCTAATATTAAAAATTTTATGTAATTCAAAATTTAATTTTAAAGAAAAACAATATAAAGGTTGTAATAGTTGAAATAAATATAGGGATGGGGCTGTATTTTCATAATATACTGAATGTTTTATTCCTGGTTTAAATTTATATTCAGGGTGATTTGGGGGAAATGTTAAAGATGAACTATAAAACCAAGGAAACATATTATCATGTCCCAAAGTTAATTCATATATTTGATCAGATACATATTCTGGAATAATATTATCATAGATTTTTATGATTTTATTCATTGTTGTCTTACTACAAAGTATTCCACTAAACTTTCATCTGTATTAAATGATATTTTTAATAATCCTTTATTACTTACAGATGCTGTACCTTCACTACCTTTATTAGCTGATAGTATTTCTCTAATTACAACTGCTGAAAATGGTAATAAGTCACTTGCTGTTTCAAATTCAGCAGGTTCAGTAAATTTAATTTTATTAGCGTGCCTTACTCTTTCTCCTATTACTATTTCAACAACATTTTCATTTTGGGGAGTAATAGATGTATTTAAAGTAAATTCATTTGTTTTTTCTAATGCATTATGTGCTTTTAGAAAATTATTAATAAATTCATCATTTAATTTAAATGTAAAATCAAAATCTATTTCTTGTACATTAGGTACCTTTTCAATAATTTTAGGGTCACTTAAATTATAATCTAAATCATATTTTTTATCTTGAATTCTTAATTTAGTTGGTAAACCTGTCTCTTTAGTATCTAATTCTAATTGTATTTCTTCATCTGTTATATTTAATAAACGTAATAAAGCATCAGTATTATTAATACCAATTTCACATTCATCTAAATCTATGTTAAAAAATAATTTACCTACAGTATCCTTTGTTTCTGTAGTAAATTCAATGACTGCTTGGTTATTTTGTATGTTCCAAATAACACCTTTAGATAAACCACCTAAAAAATATTTTTGAATATTACTTACTATATGACTTTTTTTCATATTATTCCTGCGTTTGATTGTATAATGGAAGATAATATATTTCTTGTGTCTTTCCAACTTTTAACGTGGAAAAATTCATTTCCTTTTAATTTTTTATGTATTGTAGCTAATTTCATAGAATAATCATTTCCTCCTGGTTGTAATTTATCTCCAAAAAATGTAAATTTATCATCTATTAATTCATCTACAATTTGTCCTTTATCTTTACCTATTGGGTAAATATCAATACTAATTTCACCACCTACTACAGCATCTAAACCAAGATATCTTTCTTTTAATTCTTTAGAAAATTCAATTCTTTCTTTATGTTCATTATCCCATTTAAAATATTCTTCTCTTTGTTCTTGGGTACAATCCCTTCCTACAATAGAGAAATTAACCATACCAGGTCTTTCTTCTATATGATTTCCATATCTATGTGGATATTTAGATTCTTTTAAAAATTTCTCTAAACACCATCTAGTTGCTATAGGTAACTCCCAATCACTAGTTCTAATTAAAGAACCATTTTGAAAAAGTTGATTACCAGAACATTGATAGGCTTTCTCTACACTTGTCCATATATCAACACCTATTTGTTCTATAGTTTTAGTATGGTCACTACCTGAGATTAACCATACTCTATTATCTTTACAAAATGTTTTAAACCAGCTTTGAAAGCTTGGATCCATTTTATTTCTACTGGGAGTTAATGTTCCGTCTATATCAAAAATATAAATCATATGAAAAATTGGTTTACATAAGGGTTAGTATTTAAGCTCCAACCTAAATCATCATAAAATCCTTCTAATTTATTTAATAATATAGTATCAAAAACTTTTTCTTTGTCTGAGAATTTATCTAAAAATTCTCTAATTTTATCGGGCATATCAAAATCAAGATATGCTAATGCATCAATATTGTATGGGTTTTTCTTTAAATAAATCCATTTAACTTTATCACCTTGAACAATTGGTGAATGTTTACTATCTAATTTCCAATATCTAAGTAAATCATTATATTTAATTGTTGCTCTTACAGCAGCAGGTGCTCCTTTTTTTATAACGGTAAATGCCTCACCTCCAACTGGTTTACGTTCAGTGTATTTGTTTAATGTTTTAACACCTGTAGGATTACCTAGTTGTTCTATTGGTATTTCGGTTAATATTCTTTTTTTAAAGCTTAAAATACGAGTATCAATTTCGTCTTGTTTAGTACCTTTTAACACATCTTCTAATATATTTTTAAAAAATGTACCAAATAATTTAGGAAAATTTGATTTTTTATATTCTAAACCTTTAACATCTAGTATCTCTTTAGTTATACCTTCTTGTTTTGTAATCCACTGGGCATAACGTCTATTGGCTCTAAAATAGGCTGAACGAATAACACATTCTGTTTTCATTTCTAACCTGTGTTCACTAACATTAAAACATTCTTTAGCTAATAGATTATAATGATCAGTAATAATATCTTGATACTTTAGAGCAACCTTTTCTAATTTCAAATCTTTATCTTCGTCAGATAATTCTTCAAAATTAGGATATAAATGTTTAAGTAGAGGTTCTGCATTAAAATAATTTGAATCAGTATCTACGTAAGCACATAGATTCTCATCATTTTCATTACAAATATACCAAGGTGTGTTCTCTAAATGTTTCATTAAAAACTTCTTCCTCCAGGAATCGCGACTACTCCTCCATCCTTAGTCCCATCTGATCTAAGTTGGAGATTTTCTCTAATTTTAACTACAAATTCTTTACCATCCATTTTAAAATTACCCCCTTGTTGGAGCATTTTTCTAAAAAAAACTTCTTTTTTTTCAGTCCATGTTTCACTCAATGTAATGAGTTCTTCTTTAGTTGCGTGTACTCCATCTACTAGAACGTGAACACCTTGTCTTATTGATTGTTTTGATAATGCCATATTTATTTTCTATTATAATCGTCTTCTATTCTTACTATATCGTCTTCACCGAAATAAGTTCCAGTTTGGACTTCTATAAATTGTACTAATTCGTCTGTTTCATTCCAAGCTCTATGTCTAGCTCCTAATGGAATTTTTATTGATTCTCCGGGTGCCCTAAATACTTTTTCATCATCTAAAATAATAGTTAAGTTTCCTTTAATTACCGTCCATTGTTCTTGTCTTTTATGGTGGTATTGATATGATAATTTTGAATCTGGAGCAACTGTTATTCTTTTTACTTTACATTCATCTGAATCTAATAAAATTTCATACATTCCCCAAGGTCTACTTTCTGCTTCGTATTTCATATGTTTATTAATTATAAGGAGTTCCAAAAAAAGAAAAATTTAATAAAATTTTGGTTTTATTTATAGGTTTAATTCCTCTATGAAAAAGATGGCCATCAAATAAAACTGTTGTTCCTTTTTTAGGAGTAACTCTTTTTATTTCTTTATCCCCTTTATAAAAAACAGTATCTCCATCACTATCTGAAATATAATAAATTAAACTATAAAAAGGAGCATCTAAAGGAACATCTGGTATATCTACATGGAGTTGTTGTTCTAATGGAAATTTAGAAGGGGGTTGTAAAAATATTCTACCTTCATGTATTCTGTTAACAAATATATTATAATGAGAACATACTTTATATAATATGTTTTCCATACAGGAAGCATAGTCAAAGTTGTATAAAGAATTAAAATCTGCAATAAAACAATTAGAAAATCCTACATCATTATCATTACCAGATGGTTCATTATAAGTCATGCTTTCTTGATAAAAAAAAGAAAAAGGTGGTGCAATTCTATCCGTAGAATGATTTGTTTTATTTTTTACTAAATCTTCAATAAAATTAGTTACAGAAAGAGGAATTAAATTTGTATCTATTTTTATCATATTTCTAATTTTATTTCATTTCTTAAAACTTTATTCATATGTGTATTAGCGACTAATGCCGATTCTTGTATTATCCTCCACCCTGATAATGTAATGGCTTCACTTAATATAGATTTTGGTAAACCATATCTAAATGATGGTAAGGCAGTAGCACCATATAAGGAATTTAATAGAATTTTCATTGTATACTGCAGTAAATAATTTTTTGCACCACCTTCGCTATCATCTTTTTTATAACATTCTTTCATCCTGTTTTTATAAATAACTCTTTCATCAAACCATTTATTTAAAACAGTAGATAAGACAGATTGTTTATCTGTTCTAAAAAAGGTTCCATTTGCTGCTATTGTAAAATTGTTTTTTTCTATAACATCAATAACTTTACCTACAGTTGTATTTTGAACATTTTCATTAGGATCTACCACTCTAATTTCATCATCTGGGTCCATTTCTTTTAGATCGCCTAAACCTAAGTAATTATTTCGATCAGGTTTACCACCATAGGGACCAAAATCTTCTAATTTTTTAGGTAATGTATCTGTAATAATTTTTCCTATAATAGTTTCTCTACCTATATTTAAGGTCATTATAATAGAAGGATATAATGATGTTAAATCTTCATCAAACATATATTTGTATAATCCTGCTTTAGGGCAAAATAAATAACCTCCTGCGTAGTTTAACTTACTTTCTCCTCTAGGACGACCTGGTGGAATAATTCCTTGAGATAGTAAATAAGATGATATAGCACCATCATGTATTTTAGATGAAGCATATACTTCACTATATTTAATTTTACCTTTATGAGCTAAATTTCTTGTTAATGCTAGGTATTGTAATTTTTTATCTAATTCAACTAATATTTTAACATCAACAAAATTATATTCAATAAATTTATGTATATCTTCTTCAAATAATCTATCTAAAGAACCATCATATTCAATTTTATTTATACCAGCATATTTTTCTCCAATGGAATCTAATTTCCAACTTGGTTCATCTTCCCAACTATATTTTTTATGTAATCTCATATAATCAAGAGATTCTACTCCTGCTATATCAACAAACATATCTTTTTTATACCAATATTGATTATTCTTTTTATATTTAACTATTCCTATAGGAGATAATCTTTTAGCATCTTGTTCTCCCAATACATTACACATCCTATAATACAAATAAGGAATATCAAAATAATCACTATTATACCCAATTAGCATATCTGGTTGAATTTCTTCCATTTTATTTAAAAATGTATCTAACAGATCTGCCTCATGTGATAAAGGTATAATTTCTTTATTTTTAGTTTTAGTATGTTTTAATTGACCCTTTTTATCTAAAATAACAATTGACCACCAATCTGCTTGTTTATCATACCAAGCAATAGAAGTAATTGGTTTAGGTGCATTAGAAATATATTCTTCAGTTAATGCTCCACCCATTTCACATTCAATATCAAAAAAGACCTCCTTATGTGAAGTAGAAGGTTCATCATCAATACCATATTTTTCTATTAGAAATTTTTGGTGAGCTGAAATATCACTGAAGTGGAGTTTTGGAGTTTTTCTATCCCAAGAATGAGTTTTACGGAGTGGTTCTCCTTTTAAACCTATAAATTCCGCATCATCTGATGAGCATTCTTTATAAGCATAGTTATTCCATTCAATCTTTTCGTAACCCTCGTCCGTCCAAAGATGTATTAAATGTTTATTTTCTCCTCTACCTTGCTCGTATATTTTTTTGTACAAAACCTATTTTAATATATTATCTTAAATGATCACCACCAACCCACCATACTAAAGATTTTCTAATTCCTCCAGTTACAGGAGTAACCCTATGGGGTAAAAATGAAGGAAATACAATTATTGAGCCTTTCTTTTTAGGAACTGATTTATAGGGAAAATTTTCATCTGAAACTATAGGATCAAATATTTGAAGATCTCCTCCTTCATATTCTTCAGGATTAGATAGTTGTATAACCATAGATAATTTTCTATAAGATGCAAAAGTTGGACCTATATCTACGTGCCAATCATAATGACCTTTTGTATCACTTCTATATTCAGTATATTGAAAGTTTTCCCAACCTGAATCTATATCAAACTTCCAATGGTAAGAATTTTGATTTCCAATATAATCTCTACACTTAAAGTATAAGTCCATAAATGGCTCTTCATGAGGAATCCATTTTATTTTACTACTTCTATGGTTGTCTGTATCTTCTTGACTATGTATTTCTGCTTCCTTATAAGGAATATCTTTTATAAATTTAAAAAATTTATCTATTACTATATCACTTAAAAAATCTTTTTCTAATCTAATAGCAGTAGGAAAACTTTCTTGTGGTAGAAATGTTATCATTATATTTTAATATGTTTTAATATCATCATTTTTATTATCATCAATATAATCATCTTCTTCTGCAAAACCAAGTTTTATTTCATCTAACTTTATAGCTTGATTATTATAATAAGGAGCATGGTTTTTTAAATAATCATTAATATGTTTTATAGAATCAATCATTTTTAAACTAGCTCTATCTAATTCATTTATTTCTTTATTAGCAGCATCCAATTTATCTTTTAATTTATTATCTTCTATTTTTTGTTTTTCAATAATAGATTTAGTAGCAGCCATAATTTTATCTTCTGCAGTTGCAATATATTCTTTTATTTCCGTATCATCATAATGTAATCCATCATTTCCATTTCGACCTACAATCTCCATTCTTTTTTCAGCTTCTTCTATATCCCAATTACTAAAAGGCATATCTTCTTCTGTAAGTACTTCTTCAGGATCATTAACTTCAATATCTTGTATTGAAGGTAAAAGTTCTGCTTCTGCATCACTAGGAAGAGGGTCAAAATTATCTTCTTCTTCATCATCAAACGAAAAATCAGGTAATTCTAAAATTAAATCTTCTTCTTTTTTAGGAAAAGCTCTAGTAAATGCAAAATTAGCTGCTACTACTAAGGATATAGCTAATGGATCAAATACAAAAATAATTACTAATAATAACCAGTTAATAATTCTATCCATTGGAGTACCAGTTAAACCGGATAGATATTGTAATGGACCTAATTCACCTGCTATTTCAGTATTATTTTCTAAACCTAATATTTCAAGTTGATATTTTTGTAAACTATCAGCAGCTATTTCTCTTCTGGCTTGAACATCATTTCTATTTTGTTCTTCAACTTCTATTCTATTTTGAGCTAATCTTAATTCAGCTGTTGAAATAGTATTTCTAACCCCAGTAGATGAAGTAGTATCTCTAACTTGGATTGAAGTTGCCTTAGCATTAGATAAAACCGAGATATTATCTGATATTCTTGATAATTCTCCATCATATCTAGTTACATCTTGTTGGTAAAATTCTCTTTTTTGATCTAAAAACTCTATTCTATTTTCATTAATAGATAATTTTTGATATGTTTCCTGATAGGCAGCACTTAAAAAACCATAAATACCTATGCTTGTTATTAATACAAGTATAATAGTAGCTACTGATAAATAAGCTCTTAAAGATTTATTAATTGTGTCCCAATATTGGTATAATAAAGAAGCAGTTACTAATTTAGCTACCTCTAATGAACCAGCCATTATAATTACTTCAAAAGTAGCTCCAGCAAATAGTTTACTTAAACCACTAACTGAATAGAAAGCAGCCGAAGCACTTACAGATAATGCTGAGAGAGCTATAATGAAAGGAAAGGTACCTTTACTTAATACTGTTGTTAATTTCTTCATCGGTAAAGAATTGGTTTAAATCAGGTCTAAAGTAAGTAAGTGATTTCATTACTTTACGATCACGTGTTCTATACACGATATACATATCACCTACTTGTTCCCAATGGCAAGGTTCACCTTGTTCTTGGGATCTAACTTTAACTGTATTTACTGCTTCTTCTTGGGTTTTACATGCTTTTGACATATTTGATGCTTGAACTTCTTGATAAGCCGGCCAAATTTTATCTTTTAAACCATGGAGCATTGTACCATTCCCTAAAGATACATAAGCTATATCACATAAGGCATCTAATATCTCTACAATATCTCCTTTCTCACATGCTTCCTTATATTCTTCTAATTCTTCTAAAACAAAATCATATACAAATTGCCATTCTTTTTTCTCTGGAATGGTAGGAGTATAATTATTTGGTTTAGACATTAATTCATTAAAGTCTTCTACTTCATTAACAAAAGGTACGTTTGATTTTTTCATATTAATAATATAATATTTTTAAATTAATTATCCACATATTTTTTAATTCCTTTTAAAAGTTGTTCTTTGGAATATTTTGGGCCATAGTATAATGTTTTTTGTGGCCTTATAGTTTTATCTTGTGTTTTTTGATACCATGTAAGTTTAGCAGCCCCAATAGCAGTACCCGCATCGCTTGATATAGGTTCAAAATAGAATTCTATATTAGGGAAGCGTTTCATTAAATAATAATTTGCTACACAATTTAAAAAATATCCTCCAGAACAACAAACTTTTTTTATTCCTGTTTCTAATACATATTTTTCTATTAAATCTCCTACAGCTTGTTGGGATTCTTGTTGAACTTTATACGCTAAATCTTGTTTTAATTCTTTAGAGTTAAGTAAATATTTATATTTACTTTTTAATTCACCAGAAGAAGTATTAAATATTAAATTAAAAACTTTAGGGTTACCTTTAGTATTTACATATAATTGAGGAATTTGAGTATTGGGCTTTCCATAAGAAGATAAACCCATAGTTTTTCCCGCTTGTAATTTTCCAAAACCTAATTCATGAGATAAAACTTCATATGTCTTACATAAACCTAATAAATCAGTTTTTTTATTATTAGTTCTATAAGATTTATAAAGAGTTTGTAAAGGAGAGTTGTATGAAAATTTATAAATTGATTCTGATTCAAATTTTATATTATTACTAGAAGATATAGATTCTGAACCTGATCCATCTATGACTATACTTAAAGCTTCTTTAAATAATGAATTGGAAAAAGAAATAAAAGAATGACAAAGATGATGTTTATGGAGGTAATAATTAATTTTTATATTAGGAAAATATTTAGAAAGATAAAAAGATAATATACTTTCATCTAAATTAAAAGGATGAGTATATAATCCGGAAACAGATATTTCGTTAATCTTACAATTATTTGATACATATTCTATAATTCTAAGAGGAAATTCATCATGTTTTCTTTTTGTAATTCTTTCTTCTTCAAGAAAAAACTTTACCTTTCCGTCTATTAGTAAACATGCTGAACCATTATGACTTGTATTAATCCCTAATATATTATAACTCATTATACCATTATAAAAATTATTTTTTTTCTAAAAGCATTTCTAATTCAGGGACGTACATGTATTTCATTTCACTTTTAAGCATCGTTTCTAATGCATCCTCTATTGTTTCAACAAGTGGATCACCTGCTAAATTAAATGAAGTATTAAATAAAATAGGTACACCTGTTATTTTTTCAAATTCTTGAATTAATTTATAGTAATGTGGGTTTTGTTCCTCAGTTACAGTTTGAATTCTACAAGTACCATCTACATGGGTAATGGCTTTAATTATTTCTTGTTTATCAGGCCAAACATCCATAGCATACATCATAAATGGTGATTCTTCTAAACCAGCCATATCAAAGTATTCATGTGCTTTTTCTTTTAATACAGTTCCAGCAAAGGGCCTAAACCATTCACGGTTTTTAACTTTATTTACAAAGTCTTTACCATTTGGATCTGTTGGGTCATAAAGTATTGATCTATTACCTAAAGCACGTGGGCCTGCTTCTGAACGTCCTTGGAATATTGTAACTATATTTCGTTCTGATATTAGTTTAGCTACATTTTTAGGTTTTATATTATATATGTTAAACATATTATTATAACTTTTGATTAATTTTTTATTATTTTCTATTGAATATTTAGGACCTAAATAGATTGATGTTTGTTTTCTTATAGATACATCCGATGAATGTTTAAACCAACCAAATTGTGCTGCTCCAATTGCTGTACCTCCATCATGGGCTATAGGTTCATGGTAAATTTCTATATTAGGAAATTTCTTTTTAATAAAATAATTTGTTACACAATTTAAACCATATCCACCTGCTATGCAAATTTTATTTAACCCAGTTAAATCAATAGATTTTTTTATTAGTTTAGCTACTTCTTCTTGTGTATCATTTTGAACTTGCCAAGCTAAATCAGCTTCTATTTCTAATAATTCATTTTGGTTCCTATGAAAAGCTTCAGGTTCTCTATCTCTTTTAAGTATAGGAAGATTTTTTAAATCAATAGTAGCCCCTTTAGGATAAATAGGAATAAAAAAATCCCTATTACCTCTTCCATTTTTAAATAAAGATGGAATATTAGGATTATTTTTTCCATAAGGAGCTAATCCCATAGTTTTACCCCCTTCAATACTAGGCCATCCTAAAAATAAAGTTACTGCTTCATAAGATTTCGTAATTGTAATAGCATTATCAAAATCATACACATCTTCTAAATATGCTCTGTGAGCATCATTTTTACCATATGATTTATATATTGATTTAAATTCACTTGGATATTTAGCAGAAAAGATAGATTCTGCTTCAAATCCTTTTATTTCTTCATTATCTATGTTATGAATTTGTAAAGAACCAGCTCCATCAACCACTAAAACTGCAGCTTTATCAAATCCTGAATTATAAAAGGCACATGAGGCATGTAATAAATGATGTTGGTGGTTTAACCATATTACTTTAACTTTAGGATGGAATTTTCTAACTAAAGCTGTGTATGGATTTTCTCCAGTCCAAGGTAATCGAACTTCTTCAAAAGGATCATTAGTACCTCCTATTATTAATTCATCAATTTTATATTTAGAACAAATATCTATTATACTTCTAAAAGGATTTCCATCCCTTTTATCTCTAGATAATCTTTCTTCTTCTAAGTAATAAATTAATTCTCCATCAGAAATTAAAGCAGCTGAACTATTATGTCCAGGATGTATTCCTAAAATATTGTATGGCATTTATAACTTTTTTATAATATTATTTTTATAATAAAATGGAATATCTTGATATAGGGGGTGGGATTTATCTATTAGTAAAATAGAACCTTTATTAAAAGTAATTTTCCCATTTACTGGTAATGTACAATGAATTTCTTGTAAAACTTCATATTCTCCTATTATCTCTTCTAAAGGTTTAGTATTAATATGGGGAGTAATGTTTTTTCTTTTTTTAGTATATGGTAAAATTTCATTTAATGTTTTTCTCCTTCTATTACAACCACAATCTTCAGCACCTGCGGCTTTAGCTACAGCATCCGCAACTTTATCTAAACCAGTAGCATGAGTAATCTTTGCTATTGTATCTCCAAAACCTTTAGATTTTTCATTTGGATCAAAATCATTCATATGTGTTATCTCTTACTTCTGATGATTGTTGATTTTCCCAAGGAAAATATAACCAATCATATATTGATACTGTTCCATAAATATCTGGTTTATCACATGCTGTTATTTTATGGTATAAAGTTGCTGTTTGACATTTAGGAAAATTTCTTTTTAACTTTTGAATTGTTTCTCCTGAATCACAAATATCATCAATAATCATTATGTGAGATAGATCTGCAGTTTTAGATATTTGAGTAGAATTAATCTGCTGGTATTTTATGCCAGTTTTATGTGATAACCATGTAGCGGGAATTAATCCACCTCTTGGCACCCCATATAAATAAAATGGTTTTTTATCCATTCTATTTATTTGTTCTGCAAGTCTATCAACTTGCTCTTCTATATCACCCCATGAAAGGAATGCTTTACCATCTAACTCTATTACCATTATACAGGGTGGTTTCCGTTATTAATTTTTATTGAATCAAAAAACTCTTTACGAGCTAAATTATCATTTTCCATAAATACACCAGATGCCTTTGTTGTAACCATTGAGGCCCCATGGTGCTTAACTCCTCTACAACTAACGCAATTATGTGTTGCTACTACTGTAACAATAACACCTTTATTATTTTCACATATAGTGTTTACAGCGTTGTGTATTGCTGATGTTAGTTGTTCTTGTATTGCTCCTCTTCTACCAAATAATTCTACTATCCTATTTAATTTAGATAATCCAACTACTCTACCATCTTCATCTGCAATATAACCTATATGTACTAAACCTTTTATTGTTTGATGGTGGTGAGAACACATTGATGTAATTGGAATATTTCTTTCTATTACTATACCATCATAACCATCACTTGGGAAAGATGTTACTTCACTCATAGCAGTATACCTACCTTTCCATAAATCATTTACGTAAGCTTTAGCTACACGTCTAGGTGTATCAGATGAATTAGGATCATTTTCCCAATCACATTTTAATTCTGTTAAAAATTTACCATATGCTTTTGTAGCACGTTCTATCATTTTTTGTTTTTCCTTATCTGTTAAAGGAAATCCAGGTGCTACACCATTTGCATAACCTACTGGTACAGATTCTAAATCTGTGTGTTGTTGTCTTCTATTGCTCATTTATATAACTTTCTAATTTATCTATTAATTCTAATACGTCTTCTGGCTCCATAGTAACAGCACAGCAGACATTTACATTTTCTTTTATTTCTTCTAAAATTTGGAGTGCTTCTTCCTTATCCATTTAAACCTCTCTTTCTGTATCAAAGGCCATTATATGGGATCTACCAGTATATCTCCAACCTCTATCTCTTACAAAATTCATTACAGGACCATAGCTTTCAAATAATGATTCTCTATCATCACCTGCGGGCATTGCCCAAATTTTATCGT
>CAACVC010000170.1_pt1 | contig 15026 bp, 10 predicted proteins | sample 2381761 | NCBI WGS metagenome assembly CAACVC01 (sample SAMEA5211966, study PRJEB30684) | marine metagenome | biome: Marine; feature: Epipelagic; material: Water | collected 2015-10-15 | depth 45 m
ATCTCCTTTAGGTCCAGCTATACCTTGTGAACCTGTACTACCTTTAGTACCTGTTGTTCCTTTTTGACCCTTATTTCCTTGAGCACCAGTATTACCTTGTGGCCCTTGAGCACCTTGTGGTCCTACAGGTCCTACATCACCTTGAGGTCCAATTGAACCTTTAGTACCTGTTTGACCTTTTTGCCCTTTTGGTCCTACATTACCCTGTGGTCCTTGGTTACCTTGTGGTCCTTGATCACCTGTTGTTCCTTTTTGACCTTTATTACCTTGGTCACCTGTTGTTCCTTTTTGTCCTTTAGGTCCTTGTGCTCCAGTATTACCTTGAGCACCTGTTGAACCTTTAGGTCCAGTAGGTCCTGTTAAACTTAAATTCGTTCTATATTTTATATTACCTGAAGTATCCGATACTAATATTCTTGTTTCTGATGTACCTGATGCTAAACTATTTACGTGTAAGTTACTACCTGTTAAAGATGTAGAAGCTATAATATTACTTGCCGTTATAAATGAACTGACACCCCCTGCTGTAATGTTTCCAATTACATTAAGACCTCCTGATGGATACCAAACTAATTTGTTTTGGTTATCCTGATAAAATGTTTCATACTGGTCTGCTGATGATGTATCTAGAAAAGGTATTGCATACGCTTTAGCTGGTACTGATCCAGAACCTGTTAAGGGTACGAAATAACTTGCTGCTTTTAGCTTATTTAAATCAGCATTACTGCCGGATACAACTACTTTTTTCCAATTGGGCATATCAATAAATTTATTATGGTTGGTTACTCAAAATGAGCCCACTTCCGTTAAGGCCTATAATATAGTTATACATATGTTAATATTCTTAAATATTAATACTTTACCTTAAAACTTGCATTTTTTCATGCCCCACTACAGTAGTTAAATCAACATTTATTTTATATCCATGTTTACGTAACTTATCACAAAATAATTCATCTTCCATTTTAGTATTACTCGAATCGAAATATGGAAATTTTAGTTTTTTATAAACTTCTGCTTGAGTTAACATCCAACCTAAACCTACCCAATCTGCTTCTAGTATTGAAGGACTACAACAATTAATATTATCTGCTATAAAATTTCTTGATATAAATTCTTTATTTATCATAGCTGAGAACCTTTCAGGATAACTTACTAATCTATATAACCCAGATACTACAGGTTTATTTATATTAAGTAATTTAAAAAAATCATTTGGTGTAAAATCAATATCAGAGTCAATCCACATTACATGAGTATATTCAATTTTCTCATTTAATGCATCTAAAACTTTTTCTCTAGCTATATGAACTACTGGGGTATATCCTGTACTTAAGTAATATTGTATTCCTCTACTAGCTAAGTCAGTAATTAAAGTTGTCCAATTAGCTAAAAATCTAGGAGTAAATGTATTACCAGGGATACAAAATAATATTTTCATAACGACAATATAAAAAAGAATATTTTATTTTCCAAATAATTTTATGGTGGAGTACCGCAAGTTCCTGTTTGAGCTACTTCACCACCACTACTAACTTGAATATAATAAAAATCTAAAGCTGAACCGCTTATTTTATAATAACCTGCATTTAAATAAGCACCAGATGAAAGTGAAGATGAATACATTATACTACCAACTCCAGGGTATGCTCCAGTAGATGAAAATGCAATATTAGGCATACCTTGTGAACAAACAGATAAAAAGTTTGAATTAGCACTTATTTTAATTTTAGTTGCACCATTACCACATACTGTAAAAGAAGTTACTGTAGCTGTTCCACCAATTAAATTCCAATATAAAGCATGTGAATTTCCTCCATATTGATTTTCAGGAATTTCAGACGTACTAAATACTTTCATATATCCTGGATTTTGTCCTATACCAGTTAGTGAATTATTAAAGTTAACTAATGTACCAGCACTTTTAGTATATAAATAAGTAGCATTAAGTATATTTGTAGCACTTGCAGTAAGAGATCCTTGATAAAATACAGAATGAGATGTTACTGTTTCAGCACAAGCTAAAGTTGATGTTGATACTCTTTTTGATATTGATGCTGTATTGTACATATAAGCTGTACAATTTACTACATTAGCAACGTAACTACCTGTTTCTATTCTAATTGCTTGTCCTGGGAATTGTATTCTAGAGAATCCACTTTCAGATATATGAAACCATCCATTTCCTCCATTTGGAAAAGCTTGTGTTGTTAAACCTGAATCTGTGTATACTCTAGAAGATCCTGATTCTAAAGAACCACTTGGAAAAGTTACAAAAAATGAATCTTCAGTTCTTGAACCAGAGTCATAAGCAGTACAAGCTTCATCTGCCGTTAATAATTTAGAATGATAATTAGGAGTTCCACTAGGATAATTTATATTAGAACCACTAGTAATGTAAAGCATTTCAACAACAGCACTATCACCTGTTGCATATGGTGTAATAGTATTAAGTGTTCTAAAAAAGTTATTAGTACTCATTTTTTAGTCTGTCTATTTCTTGTTTCAATTCTTTTATAGCTTGAATACAAACAGCGACTAATTTTTCATAACGAACCCCTTTGTATCCATCTTCCCTATCTTTAACTAATTCAGGGAATGCACTTTCTATTTCTTGAGCAATTACTCCTATATCATGTCCTTCAAATGATGAATTTTCGTTCCAATCAAATCTAACACCTCTAATTAAATTAAATTTATCTAATACACTATTTAAAGTAATAATATTATTTTTAAATCTTTCATCTGATGAATAATATGCCGTAATATCTGCTGTTGCATTTATATTTCCTGTTACATCTAACGTAGTACCATCAAATGTCATATTAGCTTCAGCATTTAATGTATTTGCTGTGCCATCACCTGTTATTACTTTATTATCGGCATTATTATTAATTGTAGTTGCTGCACCTGATGGTCCTGTAGGTCCTGGTGCACCTTTAGGTCCTTTAGGTCCTGCTACTGATGAATCATCTCCTTTTGAACCTTTTGGTCCATTATCTCCTTGAGGTCCTGTTGGTCCTGTTGGTCCTTTTGGTCCAGTAGGTCCTTTAGGTCCTGTTGGTCCTGTTGGTCCTGTTGGTCCTTTTGGTCCTGTTGGTCCTTTTGGTCCAGTAGGTCCTTTTGGTCCTGTAGGTCCTTTAGGTCCTGTTGGTCCTTTTGGTCCAGTAGGTCCTGCTACTGATGAATCATCACCCTTTTGTCCTTTTTGTCCTTTTTGACCTTTTTCTCCTTTAGGTCCTTCTACTACTGATGGTTCACCTTTTTGACCTTTAGGTCCTGAACCACCTGGTCCACCTGTTCCTCCTTGTGCACCTTTTTGTCCTTTTTGTCCTTTAGCACCTGATCCTTCTGTTGAACCAATACTCCAGAAATAATTTGTTCCATCATAATAAACACCTAATACATCTTTTGCACCTGCTGTTGTAGCAGCTGTATAAGAACTAGCATTTAATATTTCTGATCCCGCTGGTAATGTTACTGTATAAGGTCCTCCAATTGATGCTTGTTGTATTACAATTGCTCCTGTATCTCCAGCTCCAAAATTAGATAATGCTAATGTTGTATTTTCAGTTAATGTAGTTTTAGCATTTGAACCTGCATTTAAATCCCAAGCTGTAGAATTAGTTGAGGATGCTATTGTTTGTTGATCAATTGATACTTTACCTGCAGCAACTTCTATATTACCATCTACTGCTTGAATATTACCTCCTGTACTTCTAATTGAACCAGTAATATCAGCATTACCTATTACATTGAATTTTTCACCTGCATTTTGTGATCCTATAGCTACTTTACCACTAGTTCCATTTACAAAAATTGCATTTTGATCATTATCACTTTCAACTCTAAAATCTACAGCAAGACTTTTATCATTAAATACAACTTCTGCTGTACCACCACCATTAATAGCTGACATTAAATGTCTTGTTCCTGCTATTATTTCTACTTTATCTTGAGTTCCATCTCTTGAAGCACTAATTGCAGCACTATTATTAGTACCAAATTTAATTTCAACTTGACTACCTGTAATACTTAAATCGGTACCATCAAATAATAAACCACCTTCTGCTACTAATCCACCACTACCATCTGCTGTTGTAATTCTATTATTTGCATCGTTAGCTATTGTTGCTGCTGAACCTTTTGGTCCGTCACTACCTTTAGGTCCTTGATCTCCTTTACTACCTTGTGTCCCTTTTGGTCCATCTGATCCTTTTGGTCCGTCACTACCTTTAGGTCCTTGATCTCCTTTACTACCTTGTGTCCCTTTTGGTCCATCTGATCCTTTTGGTCCGTCACTACCTTTAGGTCCTTGATCTCCTTTACTACCTTGTGTCCCTTTTGGTCCATCTGATCCTTTAGGTCCTTGTGAACCTTTAGGTCCATCGCTTCCTTTTGGTCCATCACTACCCTTAGGTCCTATTGAACCTTTGGGTCCATCTGATCCTTTTGGTCCTATTGAACCTTTGGGGCCATTTGAGCCTTTAGGTCCATCACTTCCTTTAGGTCCTTGACTACCTTTTGGTCCTTGACTACCTTTAGGTCCTGTAGGTCCTGTATCTCCTTTATCACCTTGTACTTGGAAAGAAACAACTATATCATCTGAATTTGCAAATGGACTAGTTGCTGATGATGCTTGATTTGTTACTGTTAAATTATACCAAGCATTTGTATCTTGACCTGCTACGGTAGTTATTTGGAATAATAGGAAATCATTTGTGTTAAATTTCTCTGATATTCTAACAAAACCTTTTACTGTTGAGCTAACATTACCTAGTGCTGTCATAAATGAGACGATACTATTACCACCATCATCTTCAGCATCTAAATAAATTGCTGTTGCTGTATTTTGATTTGTTTGATTTAATTGTAATATACCTGTTCCTGGATCTGAAGGTACACCTGGTACTGTTGTACTAAATGTATAATCAAATGATGCACCACCAAAGTTACCATCAGGTCCTGTTTGACCTTTTTGTCCTTTAGGTCCATCTGAACCTTTAGGTCCTTGACTACCTTTTGGTCCTTGACTACCTTTAGGTCCTGTATCACCTTTTGGTCCACTTTCTCCTTTAGGTCCTTGTGCACCTTTTGGTCCCTCACTACCTTTTGGTCCTTGACTACCTTTAGGACCATCACTACCTTTTGGTCCTTGTGCACCTTTAGGTCCTTCACTACCCTTAGGTCCTACTGAACCTTTTGGTCCTTGTGCTCCTTTTGGACCATCTGATCCTTTTGGACCATCTGAACCTTTAGGTCCTTGTGCACCTTTAGGTCCAATACTACCTTTAGGACCATCACTACCTTTTGGTCCATCGCTACCCTTAGGTCCGTCTGAACCTTTTGGTCCGTCACTACCTTTAGGTCCTTGAGCACCTTTATCTCCTGATACTATAAATGAAATTACTATATCTGAGCTGTTTGCAAATGGATTTGCTGCACTACTAGCTAAAACATCACCAACAAGAGTAATTATATTACTAGTTGGTCCTGATACACTTGATATACTAAATGTTATAAATTCAGAATAATCATTTCTATCTCTAATTGTTAGTATTCCTGGGGATGTTGGAGTTGGTATTGTATTACCATTGCTATCTCTATTATCAAATACAATATTAGAAGCTAAGTTAGTTTGTGCGTTATTTGTTCTTAAAATACCTGATGTTGGATCACCAGATGTTGCTGTACTAAATCTATAATCATAAGAATTAGCACCATCAGCACCTAATCCACCTTTTTGTCCTTTTTGTCCTTTAGGACCATCTTGTCCTTTTTGTCCTTTTTCTCCTTTAGGTCCATCTGCTCCTTTAGGTCCTTCACTACCTTTTGGACCATCACCACCTTTTTGTCCTTTATTACCTTGATCTCCTTTAGGTCCTGTATCTCCTTGTCCTTTTTGTCCCTTAGGTCCTTCACTACCTTTTGGTCCTTTAGCACCAGTAGGTCCTAAATCACCTTTTGGTCCAGTAGGTCCTTTAGGTCCAATACTACCTTTAGGTCCTTGATCTCCCTTAGTACCATCTGTTCCTTTTTCACCTTTAGTACCATCTTGTCCTTTTTGTCCTTTAGAACCATCTTGTCCTTTTTGACCTTTTTCACCTTTTGGTCCTGTTGGTCCTATAGTACCTTTAGGTCCATTATCACCTTTTGTACCTTTAGGTCCAATTTCACCTTTAGTTCCTTTAGGTCCATCTGAACCTTTAGTACCTGTTTGTCCTTTTTCTCCTTTTGGTCCATCACTACCCTTAGGTCCTTGACTACCTTTTGATCCTTGATCACCTTTTTGTCCAACAGTTCCCATTACTTGGAATGATAATACTACATCATCTAAATTTGAAAATGGACTATCAGCTGAGAATCCTTGTTGGTTAATTGTTAAATTCCACCATTCATCAGTATCTTGTACTGCTAATGCTGTTATTTGAAATAATATAAAATCGTTTGTATTGAATTTTTCAGAAATTCTAACGTAACCTTTTACTGTACCTGTATCTGAATTGGCTATTGTTGTTAAGAAAGTGTTAATGCTTTCACCTTGATCATCTGTTGAATCAATATACATTGCAGTAGCACCTTTTTGTCCTGCCGCTGTACCTGATAATGAATTTAATCTTACTTTACCTGTTCCTGGGTCTGCTGCTGTTGGTGATGAACCATCAAAAGTATAATCAAATGATGCACCACCAAAATTACCTCCTGGTCCTTTAGTACCTGTTTGTCCTTTTTCTCCTTTAGGTCCGTCTGTTCCTTTAGGTCCTTGACTACCTTTTGGCCCATCAACACCTTTTGTACCTTGAGTTCCTTTTGGTCCTAATGATCCTTTAGGTCCTTTAGGTCCTGTTTCACCTTGATCACCTTTAGGTCCCATTGTACCTTTTGGTCCAATACTACCTTTTGGTCCTTGATCACCTTTCTCACCTTTACCACCTTGTGGTCCTGTATCACCTTGCCCTTTTTGTCCTTTTTGACCTTTCTCTCCTTTTGGACCATCACTTCCTTTTGGTCCATCAACACCTTTTGTTCCAGTAGAACCTTTAGGTCCTTGATCTCCTTTTCCTCCTTTTTCTCCTTTAGGTCCTGAGTCTTTATTTACGAATGTTAAATTACCAGAGCCATCAGTTTGTAAAACTTGAGTATTAGAACCATCAGACGTAGGATATTTTAATCCACTAGCTGTTAGTTCTGTTGATACATTAAGTTTATTGAGTTCTGCATTTGAACCACTAAGAATGATTTCTCTCCAATTTGCCATAGGTAAATTATATGTTTATAAATATTGAGTTACTTTTTCTTATTGTGGTTGTTGTTTGACTTAGCTAATTTATCGTAATGTAAATATATTTTTTGGAGTTTCAAAGTTAAATTAAAAACTTTTTCAACATCCTTTCCATCAAATTTATGCGAACCAATCACTTCTAAGAGATATAATAACTCTTCTTGAGATAAAGAAGGCAGACCCTTATTAGGATCTGCCTTACCTTTTACTACTTTTCCTGCTTTAAAACTCATTTACCGATAAATTTTTACCGTTATGAGTAAATCCAAATACCACCATCGGTATCTGCAGCGTTAGTATCTATATAAATGTTACCTGCTTTCTTGTATCTAGCACTATTTGCAGTTGCGTTAGCACCTGGAGTATTATCTGTTCCATTAACTGCTGCTGCAATAAATGCATCTGGTGAAAATACTTCTGTACTTGCGTCAAATGACGAGGTAATACCCCATCTTGTTACTGAGTTGTCATAAGCAAATACATCACCGTTTGTTGCAGAGTTTTGTTGAACAACAATACCACCACTACCTGCTGTTGTACTACCAGAATTTAATCTGATGAACTTATCAGCAACATCAAAATCTTCTCTATGTACAAATGAAGCTGTTCCCGTTACTACTAAGTTTCTACCAACTGATAAATCTCTAGTAACTGCTACATCACCATCAGTGTCTCCTAATACTACATTACCTGATGTTACTTTAAAGTTATTTGAATCGAATGAAGCAATACCTTTGTTAGCTGATGTTGCATCCTCACCACTAATAGTAATTGTTTGAGAACCAGCTACTGTATCAATACCTTCGCCTCCTGTTACTGTTAATGTTTGAGTTTTTAATGCTACTGCACCTGTACCTGATTCACCAGCTACGTTTAATGTTGTTGCAATTCCTGTTATTGATGAACCATCTCCAACAAATGAACCTGTAAATGAACCAGTTATTTGTGAACCTGCTACCGAACTAGCATTTATAATTGTTCCAGCTAATAATCCTGTTGAAGCAGTAACGTTAGTACCTACAAAATTAGTTGCACCTACTGATGTAATACCTGTTACTGTTGATGCTGTAGTACCTAATGAAATATCACTACTACCTAACATAAAGCCATCATTGGCTAATTTACTGTTTGGTATTGATTTAACTTGTAATGTATCACCTGAGATTTCGATTGTAGAATCATCTACTGAAACTGCTAATGCAGTACCACCACCACCTGTTAAACCGTTTCCAGCTACTGATGTTGCTAATTGAGTTGCTGCAACTCCACCATCTGATATTTTTACTCCACTTGCTCCTACTGTTAATGTAGAACCATCTGCTTGTACTGCTACTGATGCAGCTGAAGAACCATCGTAAGTGAAATCTGCAATACCATTACCATCTGTTAAATCTGGTAGGTTTGTTGTTCCAACAAAGTTACCTTGGAATGAACCACTAAATGATCCAGAAGCTGTTAAACCAGCTATTGTAGCTGCTGTTGCTCCTAATGCTACTGAAGTTGAACCAATTGTTACACTACTATTTGATAATTGAGAATTTGTAACGTTTGCAAGCGCACCACCTAATGTAATAGTTGGGTTAACGGTATCTCCATCAGAAGCTAATGTAATTCCATTTTCATTACCAGTTGCTGATACTGTTTGTACTGTACCTGAACCTAATCCAGTTGCAGCGATTGTAATTCCACCTGCTGAATTTGTTACTGTAATATTTGAACCACCAGTTAAAGTTCCTAATACAGGATCTGCTCCTGTAGAACCAATTACTAATTGACCGTTTGTAGCTTGACCTAGTGCAGTAATTGCTCCAGTTCCACTACCTAAAAGAACACCACCATCGGTTAACGATGAGGCTCCTGTACCACCCGAGGCTACGGGTAAGGCTGTATCTAATGCTAAAGCTGATAAGTCAGCTGATGATCCGGATACAATTACTTTTTTCCAAGTTGCCATTGATTAATTGTTTTTAAAGTTAATTATTAATTTATTTTATTATACATATACAACCTGAACATTTAAGTTCTATTTTTTAAATATTTTTTTATTTTATTCCTATATAAGCAGATGCTGTAGTAAAGTATAAACCTCCTTCAACTGCTGTTGGTGCAGATCCATCTGGTTGTACTCTAAATGTAGCAACTCCTTCATTGTTTATGTTAAATAAACTTTGTGATGTTGCTTGAGCATTTGATATTAAGAAATTTTCGTTTGAATTTAATAGTATTTTTGCACTACCAGTCATATCAATACTACCTGATATTCCTGCTGAACCTGTGTATGGGAAAGCTGCACCACCACCTGAACCAGATGTTAAAGCATCCATTACATTAGCTGCCATTATTTGACCTGGAGCAAATCCGAATGCATTAGATATACTAGCATCCTGACCTTGGAACATTGGACCTACTTTATTTGCAGATCCTATTTGATATAATACACATTGTGATGTACTACTAAAATAATTCATATCAGTAGGTAATCCATTCATATCTCCTCCACTTGAAGTAAGATACATATTTACTACCCCTCCTGTAGCACCTGCTGGTCTACTTTGTACATTTGACAGTGAAAATTGAGCAAATTGTCCTATTCTTTGTGTTGATTCAGCACCATCTAATGCTACTGGGATAGCAATACCCCATTCTAAATCACCTGATTGATATTGTGAATCAGCACTACCTGTAACATTACTAGCATTAATATTAGTTTGACCTGAAGGGAATGTCATTGAACCAGATTCAATAAATATTTGTCCTGGTCCTGGATCTACTCTTAATAATACTCCTGTATTTGAAGATGCTGCATTACCTGATACTACTATAGTAGCATTAGGTGAAGCACCTGATATACTTTGAATTGTTACTTTTGATCCAAATGGGCCTGAAGATATTAACTCCATACCTACCCTTAATTCTGATACACCAAAATAGTTAACACCATTATCGGCTACATTAGTAATAGTATTTGAACTATTAGTAGTATTTCCATTTAACCTAATGAATTGGTTCGCTCCTATAGTGTTTGTAAAGATTGAACCTATACTTACACTACCAAATAATAATTGTTCTGTAGCCATTTATATAATTTTGTTTTTATAATTATTATAATGTGTAACCTTTAATAACCATAGGATTAAATTCACCTACGTTTGTAATTGTTGCAATGTTTTGGTTTGATGATCTACCATATTTAACATTTGGTACAATTTGTGTTGTAAAAGTACCATTACCACTGTCTTTTTGAGCTGCAAATACCATTGGATTTATATTTTGGAATGCTGCTGAACCAAATCCTGATCCTTCACGTGATCCAATTGGGAATGTAATTGCAATATCATCTCCTTGACCTGCTGCATATAAATTCATTGTGTTTAATTGAGCACTTGCACTAACTCCTCCTGGAGCTGTAATAGTAATTGCTGTAACACTATCTGTTCCATTTAATGTTAAACTTGCACTAAAGCATGGTATGTAAGCTGCTTCTGTTCCTGTAGTACCACCTGAATCAACTACATCTATTCTAAATATGTTTGGATCTGTTACTGTAATAGCCATTGATTTTGTAAGACCATTTGTGTTATAATATGTAACAACATCTCCATTTGATAAACCGTGTGCTGATGAAGTGATAAATAATTGTGTAGATATTCTATTCCAAGAACAACCACCCATATAATTTCCTGTAGACATTAAATCAAGTGAAACATCTGATGAGCCAAATACTGTATATCTATTTTGTGTATTAAATACTTCAGATCCACCACTTGTACCACTTGGTCCTGTTGGTCCTGATGAACCTTTAGTACCAGTTTCTCCTTTTGTACCTTTTGGTCCCGCTACTGATGAATCATCTCCTTTTTGTCCTTTTTCTCCTTTAGGCCCATTACTACCTTTTGGTCCTTGAGCACCTTGAGGTCCTGTTTGACCTTTTTCACCTTTTGGTCCTGCTGGTCCTTGTGGTCCTTCTGCACCTTTAGGTCCTGCTACTGATGAATCATCTCCTTTTGAACCTTTTGGTCCTGCTGGTCCTTCTGAACCTTTAGGTCCTGCATTACCTGTAGGTCCTGCTTCTCCTTTTGTACCTTTTGGTCCTCCTGCACCTGTTTCACCTTTAGGTCCTGTAGCACCTTGAGGTCCTTCTGCACCCTTAGGTCCCGCTGTTGTTGAAGCTTGTCCTTTTTCACCTTTAGGTCCTGCTGGTCCTGCTGGTCCTTCTGAACCTTTAGTACCATCATTACCTTTTGGTCCTGCACCACCTGTTGATCCTTTAGAACCCGTTGATCCTTTAGGTCCTAATGAACCTTTAGATCCTGCTGGTCCTTGAGGTCCTCCTGGTCCTGTTGAACCTTTTGGTCCTGCAGCACCTTGATCACCTTGAGCACCTTTATCTCCAGTTGGCCCTTTAGTACCACCTGGTCCTTGAGTACCTGTTGATCCTTTAGGTCCTTGATTACCTTGAGGTCCTACTGATCCTTTAGATCCTGCTTGTCCTTTTTCACCTTTAGATCCTGATGAACCTTTAGTACCTGCTGCACCTTTTGTTCCAGCTGCACCTTTTTGTCCTTTTGTTCCTGATGATACACTGGCAGAGTATAAGTTACCACTAGGGTCAATACCTACAACACCAACTGATCCTGTAGCTATTTTAGTTGCTACGTTAGGGAATCTAACAAAGTTAGATGCTGCTGAAGGTCCGTGAGTTATTAATGATCCTGTTACTACAAATGAACCTGAAACTTTTATTCTGTAGTCATCAGTCGCTGTAAAAGCGTTTATTGATTGCGATACTTGAGCCGCTTGAACTGTCTGCCCAGTTGCGATCCCAGTATTCGATAATGATTTAATTGCCATGGTCTAAAGGTTATATTTTATTATAAATATTATATTTTTACTGTCTATCAATGTTTACTAATATAGTTGTGTCAGTAGTTCTTGATGTTGGAAGAGGTTGTGCTAACTTGCCAACTGCTACTAACTCATAATTATTGTTATACATACCAACTGTCGTTACATAAGGTGAAAAGAATGAGGAAGTAACATAATTAAATACTGTACCATCATTACTAGAACCTGATATTGTAGTTGGATTTTGTGAATAATTAAATTCGTCTTGTCCTATTGTACATTTGTACTGCGTCTCATAAATAGTAAAAGAAGATGAAAATGAACAAGTTATATTTAATGTATCTACAAAGTTATCTACATCAGCTAAACCTACTGTTCTTCCATTCCAAACTGAATCTCCATATTCAGCTGTTCCATAAACGTAAGTTTCTCCTGTTCCTTCTTTTCTAGTTCCACCTGTTAAAATTATCATTCCGTGTTCATAGATAATGTTACCTACTCTTATAGCACTTCCTGTTCCTAATAACGGTGTTCTTCTCCATAATACTCCTTCTCCATCATCATAATAGCTACCACTTGGGGTAATAATATCAATTGATTTTGGTACTATTTGATCACCAAACATCTTTTTAGGTATAGATAATACACCTATTGTTGGAGGTATTTCTGAAGAACCATATTGTGATGTTCCATAAACTGCTTGTCCATATACTGAACCTGAATATGTTGCTACAGTATAAGAACTAGTTGGAAAATATCTATATGGATTTAAATCTGTTTGTGGGTAATTATAATAACCATTACTACCAATTCTACCTCTTATAGTTCCATCTAAATTAAATGAAGCAGTATTTGCTATTTGAACATCTCCGTTACTACTAGAAATGTAATTACCATAGTATAATTGTTGAATTGAATTATAAACTGCTGATTGAGAGAATTGGCTACCAGGTATTCCTGTAGAAATAGAATGATTAAATTTAGCTCCCTTATATCTTATAATCCCAACATTAGATGCTGTTAGTGCATTTCCTTTATAGGAAAAGTTCTTTTCTACCTCAAGAGGTGAAATTATTATATCCTGGGAATTTAGTGTTTTGAAAGCCGCCATTCATTTTTAAAAATCTAATTTAACTCTAATAAGTGCTTCTTTTGTAAAGTCTTTATTTAGAGGTTTTGATAGCTTTGCTACTGCTAATAATTCATTTGCATCATTATATAATCCAACTGTTGTTATATAAGTTTGAGGATTATTAATAAAATAATTATATATTACTTCACCTGTTGATCCTGAAACATATGATGGATTTTCTGAATAATTAAATTCTGAATTTCTAGCTCTAACAAATACAAAATCTGATGTAATTGTTTCTTCTGAATTCAATCCAAATCTACCGTTTTGAGAAGCAGTAGTTACTGATTGTAAATGCTTATATAATTTTATCTGGTTTTGTGAATTATTATTTGCTGTTTTAACAGTACCTAAATTAATACCTTGAGCTGTATTTAAATCTAAAGCATCACCATTTAATAATATAGTTCCAATATCTGGTAAGAATAAACCATATGAACCATAACTTGTAGTATATCCATTACCACCGGAAGCTGAGTTATATGCTAATCCTTGTGAACCACTAATAATTTGATATGCTCTTGTTGTACCATAATAAGTTGGTACTGATACCATTTTAGAATCATCTGTTAATACTAATCTAGTTGTTGCACCAGCTACACTACTTGAAAAACCTAGGTTTAATGAACCTGGGAATAAAGCTTGTTTGTATCTTGATCTTTCAACACTAATTGCATAAACAGAACTACCTGAATAGTTACCAAATACAAATCCAGCATTTTCATCTTCTAATACTAATGTTCTGTATTGTCCAAATATAGTAGAAGTAGGTGATACATTTGATACGTTTGCATTATATGCTAAAGCACCTCCTCCTGTTGAATTACCATATGCAATTTCAAATTGTGCTTGTACATTTGATCCAGTTGCATTTTCGTTATATACAGTAACATAGTATTTTCCTGATACACCATTCACCTGGTTAGATTGAGTATAAAAGTTTGTTAAAGTTGGAATATTACTTGTCCAACAAGTAGCAGTTTGTGCTTGTGCACTTACTACAAAATCATCGGCTTCTAATCGTTTAAATGACATATTTTTCTATTTATTGAGTGTTCTTAGTTATTGTTATAGGAATTGTAATCCTAGCTCCACTATCTAATCCTACTACTGATAATGTACTTATTAATGTTGAATTAGAACCAAACAATGTATTTACTGTTGTAGCTCTTAAATTAAATTGTGTACCTGTTACAGTAGAAGAAACATTTGTTCCTATTGTTTGTGTTGCAGTAGCATTTGCTGCTGTAGCTGCCGTTGTATTAATACCAGTACCTTCAAATGTATTTAATAATCTAACATCTGCTATTGTCATACTATACCCACTAGTTTCAAATACTTGGTCATTACCTAAGTAATTTAATGTTTGTGGAGTAATTGCAACTGTAGCTCCTTGTTGAAGCGTTACTGCAGAGTATCCTAAGTTTAATACTGGTAATTTAGCTGTACCTCTTGGTAATGTAGCTAATTGAAATTTCATTATCTGAGATTCTTCAGGGAATGCTTCTAATAGTGGCATTCCATCAATTGCTTCGCCGTAAAAAGCTGAGCCTGATGGATGTGAAGGATTATACAATGTATAATCGATTTCATCATCTGCTAATGAAAATTGTGTTATTCTGAACGATCCGTCGTTTGCGGCTAACAATTCTCTACCCTTTGTAGTTAGAATTGCGTCAATTGTTATTACTGAATTGTTTAAATATCCCATTTTGTTTTCTTATATAAATATTGTTATATGTTATAAATATGTTACTCTATTAGTTT
>CAACVC010000173.1_pt1 | contig 14967 bp, 13 predicted proteins | sample 2381761 | NCBI WGS metagenome assembly CAACVC01 (sample SAMEA5211966, study PRJEB30684) | marine metagenome | biome: Marine; feature: Epipelagic; material: Water | collected 2015-10-15 | depth 45 m
GATGATTTATCAGGAGCTTCTACTGTAGAATATCCTTTAACGCTTTCTGTGAAAGATGACAATAATAGTATTGATCAACAAGGGGGTGAAGGTGTAGGTATTAAATTCAAAATAGCAGGCAATGACGCTACTGATCCTGGAAATAGTTTTGTAGGCGCTGGTATTGCAGCTGTTAGAGAAGCCGGCACAGACACATACTCACATACCGGATTAGCGTTTTATGTTAGCCAAAATAATGAAACTTTAGATGAGGTAGTTAAAATAGACCAGGATGGGTATGTTGGTATTAATGAAACAAACCCGAACCATCCTTTGCATATAACTAAACCTTTAGGTGGCAACGATGCATCGAGCAGCCAATTAAAGATAGAATGGAATGGGACATACAATTTGGCAATTTCACATAGAGGCAATTTTTTTGGGACAGCTAACAATGATTATACGTTTTATAGGGGTAGTACTGCTCAAATGATCATTAAAGGTTTTTCTGGCCAATCAAACTATGGGTATGTAGGTATAGGTGAAATCAACCCGTCTGAAAAACTTCACGTAAATGGTAGCATTCTTGCTACCTCTTTTAAAAAATCAGGAGGAACGTCATCACAGTTTTTAAAAGCAGATGGCAGTGTTGATTCTAGTACATATTTAACTTCATTTGATATTACCACTCAAACGGACGGAAAATACCTTAGAAGCAATACAGGTGATACAGTTAGCTCATACACAAATCAAATTCGTTTTCCATCTGCCACAGCTATTGATACCACAAGCGGCAACCAAGCATCTCTTGAAGTATTTCAATCTTCGTCAGGTGATGATGCTTTTATGGCGTTCCATGTTTCAGGGGATTATGCAGCATACTTTGGTTTAGATGGTGCTAGTAATGATTTTGTGGTTGGTGGTTGGTCTAAAGGGGCTGTTAAACAAAGAGTTTTTCACGACGGATACCACCCAAACGCAGATAAGTGGACAACCGCAAGAACTATTACTTTAGGCGGTGATCTTAGTGGTTCAGTTTCTATTGATGGATCTGCAAACGTGACGTTATCTGGTCAAGTAACAAATGATAGTCACGATCACACCAGAATAACAGAGCGATCTACAATAACTTACGGAGCGAGTCAATTACAATGGACAGACTTATCTGGTACAGGCGGAGCAGGAACAAATGGAAACGCGCCAGGAAACCCTTTTAGTGATTGGCATCATCACATAATAATGAATCATGGTAATAGCAATGGCTATTATGTTGATACGGCATTTTCGTTTCATAGCGATAGAGTTCATTTTAGAAGGCTTGAAGGCGGTACAATGGGCTCTTGGAGAGAGTTTTTCCATACAGGCCATGTTCCAACTTACTCAGAGCTTGGCGCTATGCCTTATAGTAACTTAACAGGCACGCCATCTTCTCTTCCGGCTAATGGAGGAAATGCTGACACAGTAGATGATTACCACGCAAACCGATTTTTTAGAAGAATAGCTAAAGCAAACGCTACTGTTGGTGGTGGTTGGATGACAGTAGCAGAAAACGTAAGTGGCAGAAGAGCAGGCGAAATTGTTGTTACCGATGCGGACAGCGGTGACCATGCTTATATAAGAATAGAGTGGATGCGTAGTTATGGCGACTCTAATTTCACGGTATTAAATTGTGGAGGCCATGCTAATAGAATAACAGGTGTTAGAGTTCTTTATAATACTTCTGACAACACATACGGAGGTAAAAAATTACAAGTGTACGTAACCACTTCCTCTAATTATGAAGTCAACATATACGAGCAAGGCGATATAGATGATTATAGCACGCATTCTGTAGTTACACCAGTTATACAAAATACCATATCAGGGTATGCGCTTCATGGTAAAGAACTAACCAATCTTGATACTTTTGGATTTGCTGCGGAAGAAGGGATTCTTTCAGGTGGCGATCTTAAGGTTTTAGGCACAGGCAATGGCATACACGTAGACTCAACAGGTCACGCTTCATTAAGGCTAGATAGGGGTTCGACGAGTTATGACAATAATCTTTTGTTTATGACCGGCGGCGGAATAAAATGGAGATTATGGCAAGACGGCACCGATAATCAGCTAATGATTAGGGATGATGCTAATTCTTACAATAGTGTTGTTTTTAATGCAGGTGGAGCGTCAGGATATACTACTTTTAATAACCCTATAAGAATAGGTGGAACTGGATCAGCAAACGAGCTAGACGACTACGAAGAAGGGACTTATAATATTCGTTTTTATCACAACGGCACAAACTATACTTTTAATAGCAGTAATTTTGGAACTATTGCAAATAATTCTAAATATGTTAAAGTGGGCAGGATGGTCACAATATATTTAAGAGTTGAATTTGATCAGCACCCAAGCGCGTGGGCGAATAGCTCATCTAATATATATATGAATAACTTGCCTTTTACGCCTGTGGCGGGTACAATACAGGGGGGCTGTGCGTTTGATTGGCTATGGGCAACTGACGTTCCTCTAGTTGGTTCCTCTAATTCATACGCGCGCCCTAATGATTATGGTGCTGAAGAATTAAGACAAAACCATGAAAATACTAATGGTTTAGTATCTTTTCATAAAGCTACAATTAGTTACGGCTATTATACGGGTTGGAGCCTTGGGAGTATGTCTGCAAATGATTTTCCAAGCGGTAATCCAGGCGGTGAGAATTTTTTAACAGGAAGTTTTACATATTATACAAATGATTAAATATTAAATATAATGAGTTTAGTTAAAGAAACAGTATTAGATAAAGTTGAATTCGTAGGTCAATGGAAATGTTTACAAGTACGTAATAAAGTTGTTGTAAAAGAAAATAACAATATTATTTCTGAAACGTATTCAAGAGATAACTACTATCCAGGCGATGAAAATCACGAAGATTTTCCAGAAATTTTAGTTCCATACATTACAGGTGTTTGGACAGAAAGTTTAATATCTGATTATAAAGCATATCAGTCAACTCAGGCTGGAGGGGGTAGTGCTCCGCAAATAAGCTCGGTAGAGTAATTTTAATAAACAATAATTAATTTAAAAATGGCAAATACATACTCATGGACAATAAATTCTTTTGATGCGCGTCCAACACAGGGATCATTAACTGATGTCGTTTATAATATACATTGGTCTTATAAAGCAATTTCAGATCAAACAGATGAAAATGGGGATGCATATAATGCAACTAGCATAGGAGCTCATTCAATCAGCGATGGGGATCCTGAAAATTTTACTGCTTTTAGTGATTTAACACAGTCTATAGTGGAAGGGTGGCTTGAGCAGGATATAAACATGGACTCAATGAAATCCTATTTAGATGGGATAATTGATGAAAAAATTACACCCACTAGCAAAGCTAAAAATGTGCCTTGGTAAAAACTATCCAAAACAAGTAATTATTTAACGTATAGATAATCAGTTTAATTAAATAAAATTATTATGTCAAAAATTAAAGACGAACAGCTTGAAAAGCTACAAGGATTAATTAAAGAATTAAATCAAATCCAATCGCAGTTAGGAAGTATTGAGCTTCAAAAACACAGTTTATTACATCAATCATCTGATTTGCAAAATGGATTAAATGAGTTTCAAAAAGAACTTGAAGGAGAATACGGCAAAGTATCTATCAATGTTACCGACGGAACTTATGAAGAAATAACTGAAGAAGATGAAACTAATAAGAAAGATTAGTGTAGGAAAAGATTATAAAAATGAAGCTATGCATTACTCCGTAGGCCAAGAGGTTTACGGAGGGCATACTATTTCTAATATAATCGAAGAAGAAAAAAAATACAGTATTTATATAGAAAAAAATAACGAAGTGCTACCTTGGAAAGATTTTAATAAAAATATGGCAGTAGCAGTTGAGTATAATTTAGAGTACTAATGCGAAGCTTGTTTAATTTTATAGTAAAGCCTAAAAGCGGCAGAGCTAGTAATAAAACAAAAATTGGTAACAAAGAATTAATACTAAATACAGATTTGCAAGATCACAGGTATGTGAATCGTCAAGGTATAGTTATTGGTACACCAAAAAATATAAATACAGCTATTAAAAAAAATGATGAGGTAATAGTGCATCATAACGTATTTAGAAGATTCTATGATGTCAGAGGCAAAGAAACAAATAGCAAAAGCTATTTTAAAGAAGATATGTTTTTTGTTGACGACTCGCAGATATTTTTATATAAAAGAAATAATAAATGGTTTGCGCCTGAAAATTATTGTTTTATAAAACCTATTAAATCAAATAATATTTTTAGTTTAGATAAAGAAAAGCCTTTAATAGGTATTGTAAAATACTTAAACAATTACTTACTTAATAGTGGTATAAAAGAAGGCGACTTAGTCGGATTTACTCCTCGAAGTGAATATGAATTTTTGATTGAAGGTGAAAGACTATATAGAGTAACAACAGATTCAATTGCAATTAAATATGGACACAAAGGAAGCGAAGAGGAATATAATCCGAGCTGGGCAAAAAGCGGTTAAAGAACTTATTAAAGTTGCAGAAGAAATGATCATCACAAACACAGAAGATGATGTTTCTGCTGATCGATTAAAAAATGCTGCTGCAACAAAAAAGCTTGCAATATTTGATGCATTTGAAATATTGTCTAGAATAGAGGAGGAAAAAGCTATGTTAGATAATAAGCCGCTTAAAGAAAAGAAAGAAGCGTTTAAAGGCTTTGCAGAAAAAAGAAGTAAATAATGTATCAGCAAAGTTTATATGAGGTTGTTAAACCTATAAAAATAAATAAACTAAAACGCTTTAATAAAGCCAAACGATGGAAGTATGGCTACGATAAAGAGGAGGATATTGTTGTTATAAGTAAAACAGGACAGATTGGTGATGTGTATAGCATACAAAATTTAAACATAGCGTTACCACCTGAGCCAAGTTCATTAAGTAAAAAAAACAATAAATGGCTTAAATCAGAATATCCTAAAGAACTGCAAAAAATAAAAACCATATTCGACTGGAAAACTTATCCAAAAGATTTTCAAGAAAAGTGGGAACCATACATAGATGAAGAATTCAGAAGACGCGAAGAAGGCCATTGGTTCTATAATAAAGATGTGGCTACTTACATTACTGGTACTAATTATATGTACCTGCAGTGGACCAAGATTGATGTTGGGGCACCAGAGTTTAGGGAAGCAAACAGATTATTCTTTATATTCTGGGAAGCTTGCAAGGCAGATCAGCGTTGCTACGGAATGTGTTACCTTAAAAACAGACGATCTGGATTTTCATTTATGGCTTCTGCCGAGACCGTTAACAGCGCAACAATATCAAGCGACGCAAGATTTGGTATATTATCAAAGTCCGGTTCTGATGCTAAAAAAATGTTCACCGACAAAGTAGTTCCAATATCTGTAAACTATCCATTCTTTTTTAAGCCTATACAAGACGGTATGGACCGTCCAAAAACAGAATTAGCATACAGAGTTCCTGCGTCAAAATTAACAAGAAAATCTATACAGTCCGGCGAAAAAAAAGAAGAGCTTGAGGGGTTAGATACAACTATTGACTGGAAAAATACAGGTGACAACAGTTATGATGGTGAAAAACTAAAGCTATTAGTTCATGATGAATCAGGTAAATGGGAGCGGCCTGATAACATATTAAATAACTGGCGCGTAACAAAAACTACATTAAGACTAGGTAGCAGAGTTATCGGTAAATGTATGATGGGGTCTACATCAAATGCTTTAGACAAAGGCGGTGAAAATTTTAAAAAACTATATTATGACTCCGACGTTACAAAACGAAATCGCAATGGACAGACTCGCTCAGGATTATATTCTTTGTTTATACCTATGGAGTGGAATTACGAGGGATTCATTAATACTTATGGACACCCTGTATTCAATACGCCAGAAACGCTCGCTGAAGGACCATATGGAGACGTTATAGACACCGGGGTTATTGAGCATTGGGATAATGAGGTTGATGGATTAAAAGGCGACCAGGATAGTTTAAATGAATATTATCGTCAATTCCCCCGCACAGAAGAGCATGCCTTTAGAGACGAAACTAAAAATAGTATATTTAATCTAGCTAAAATATATGAGCAAATAGATTATAATGAAGAAGTAGCTCATAACACTGTTAACCGTGGCAATTTCCAATGGGAATATGGTGTGAAAGATACAAAAGTAATTTTTCTGCCAGATAGCAACGGTAGGTTTAATGTTAGTTGGGTGCCTCCTATTGGATTGCAAAACAAATCAATTGTAAAAAATGGTAGACGATCTCCAGGCAATGAGCATGTTGGCGCTTTTGGTTGTGACTCATATGATATATCAGGAACAACCGATGGGCAAGGCTCTAAAGGCGCTTTACACGGGCTTACTAAGTTTAGCATGGAAGAAGCTCCGTCTAACTCATTTTTTTTAGAATATATCGCCAGGCCTCAAACAGCAGAAACTTTTTTTGAAGATGTTCTTATGGCTTTAGTTTTTTACGGTATGCCACTGCTTGCTGAAAATAACAAACCTAGATTATTGTATTATTTAAAGAGAAGAGGCTATAGAGGTTACTCGATGAACCGGCCTGATAAAATATGGAATAAATTATCAATAGCCGAAAAAGAAATAGGCGGTATACCAAACTCGTCTGAAGATATTAAGCAAGCGCATGCCGCTGCTATTGAAACTTATATTCAATCTTATGTAGGTAATAATGAAAATAGTATAAACAATCATATATATTTTAACAGAACATTGAATGATTGGGCTAAGTTCGATATAAATAAGCGAACAAAATTTGATGCGGCTATAAGTTCAGGATTAGCAATTATGGCTTGTAACAGGCATTTATATTCACCAATAGGGCAAACAAATAAAACTAAACTTAATTTAAGTTTTTCAAAATATAAAAATAGCGGTCTAAGATCGCAAATAATAGATTAGTATGGCTGAGTCAGTTGTAAAAAGTTATTTTCCAAGTCAAGTCGCGAGCGATTTAGAAAAAATTAGTTCGGAATACGGGCTAAAAGTTGCTAAAGCTATTGAGCATGAATGGTTCAAAAGGGACTCTGGCACTACTAGGTTTTATAATAATCAAAACCAATATCACAAGCTAAGACTGTATGCACGCGGTGAGCAGCCGGTGCAAAAGTATAAAGATGAGTTATCCATCAACGGTGATTTATCTTATCTTAATTTAGATTGGAAGCCAGTGCCGATTATACCTAAGTTTGTTGATATTGTTGTTAATGGAATTGCTGAAAGAACATACGACGTAAAAGCATATTCACAAGATCCGTATGGTATAGAAAAAAGAACAAAATATATGGAATCAATTTTGCGTGATATGAAAACGCAAGATTTGAATAACTTTGTTCAACAAAAGTTTGGTATAAACTTATTTGAAAATGAGCCAACAACATTACCGTCTTCTGAAGAGGAGCTTTCGGTACATATGCAACTATCATATAAGCAAGCTATTGAATTAGCGGAGGAGCAGGCTATTAACACGGTGTTTGACCAAAACAGATACGAGTTAATTAAAAAACAATTTTATTACGATTTAGCGGTATTGGGTATAGGAGCGGCTAAAACAACCTTTAGCACTTCTGAAGGCGTTAAAATTGAATACGTTGACCCTGCGGATTTAGTTTATTCCTATACAGATTCACCTTATTTTGATGATATATATTATATAGGTGAGATTAAAACAATACCTATTAACGAGCTTAAAGTACAGTTTCCAAACTTAACCAACGAAGACTTAGAAGATATAACTAAGCAAGGCGTATATAATACTGACTTTTATCACAGAACATTAAATGAAACAAATAATGTAGACGCTAACTCGGTGCAAATTTTGTATTTTAATTATAAAACCTACATGAATGAGGTCTACAAAATTAAATCTACCGCTAGTGGCGCTGAAAAAGCATTAATAAAAACAGACCAGTTTAATCCACCCAAAGATGAAAGAGCTCGGTTTGAAAAAGTTTCAAGATCATTAGAGGTACTATACGAGGGTGCATTAATATTAGGCACTGATAAGCTACTGAAATGGGAGATGGCTCAAAATATGATGCGTCCTAAAAGTGATGTAACCAAAGTTAAAACAAATTATGCAATGGTTGCGCCTCGTATGTATAAAGGAAAAGTTGAATCTTTAGTAAGCCGTATAACCGGATTTGCAGATATGATACAGCTAACGCATTTAAAATTACAACAGGTAATGTCACGTATGGTGCCTGACGGTGTTTATTTAGATGCAGACGGTATTGCTGAAATTGATTTAGGTAATGGCACAAACTATAACCCGCAAGAAGCATTAAATATGTTTTTCCAAACAGGTTCTGTAATTGGAAGATCGTTTACATCTGAGGGCGATATGAATCCAGGTAAAGTACCTATTCAAGAAATTACAAGCGGAAGCGGCGGTAATAAATTAGGTGTATTAATTAATACGTATAATTATTATTTACAAATGATTCGTGACGTGACGGGATTAAACGAAGCGCGCGATGGAAGTATGCCTGATAAAAATGCATTAGTAGGTGTGCAAAAATTAGCTGCAGCGAACTCTAATACAGCTACAAGACATATATTGCAAAGCGGATTGTTTTTAACAGCTGAAGTGGCAGAAGCGATATCAATGCGCATATCTGATATATTGGAATACTCACCTACAGCGGAAGCGTTTATACAAAGCATAGGTGCACATAATGTAGCTACGTTAGACGAAATATCCCAATTGCACTTAAGGGACTTTGGTATATTTTTAGATCTAACGCCAGATGAAGAAGAAAAACAATTATTAGAAAACAATATTCAAACCGCCCTGTCAGCCGGCCTCATTGATTTAGATGATGCTATAGATATTAGAGATATAAGAAATATCAAACTAGCAAATCAATTGCTTAAAATAAGAAGACAAAAGAAACAAGAGCGTGATCAACAAATACAGCAAGAAAATATAAAGGCACAAGCCGATGCGAATGCACAAGCTCAACAAGTTGCTGCACAAGCTGAGATTCAAAAAAATCAAGCGCTAACTTCCCAAAAAGCAGAATTAGAAAAAATAAAGGCGCAAATAGATAGTAACAAACTAAACCAAGAAGCGCAGCTTAAAAAGGAATTAATGCAGTTAGAGTTTCAAATGAACATGCAGCTAAAGGGAATAGAGGTAGATGGTCAAAAGAAAGCAATAAAAGAAAAAGAAGATCGCAAAGACGAGCGAACAAAAATACAAGCTAGCCAACAAAGCGAGCTAATTAGTCAAAGAAAAAACAATTTACCACCAAAAGTATTTGAATCATCGGGAAATGATATACTTAGCGGTGATTTTGACTTAGGTTCTTTTGAACCCAAGTAATGTATAGTGTATATAATTATATAATATTTTATCATGGAAAACCAAGAAGAAGCAAACGTTCAGCAAGAACAAACGCAGGATCCAATTGTGGAGGCTAAAATAGTTGAGCCTCAGCAAGAAGAAGATCCTAATGTAGTAAAAATTGATTTAAGAAATTTAGAAACTAACGAAGATGCCGTTCAAGAACAAAGCACAGATGCAGGCGATGATACTGTCGAACAACTCGAAGACACGTCAAGTAGCGAAGAAGTGGTTGAAGAAGTACGGGAGCCCGAGCAAAATGAAGAGCCCACTGCAGATGATGGGGCTGAAGAAACGGTATTAGAAGAAATTACTGAAGAGGAGAATAAAGAAGAAGCTGAAGAGCTTGCTAAAGAAGTAGAAGAAGTAATAGAAGAAGCACAGCAAACAGGTGAACCTCTTCCGGAAAATATACAAAAAGTTGTGGACTTCATTAATGAAACAGGAGGCACGCTTGAAGACTACGTAGCACTAAATAAAGATTACTCCGATTTGGAGGATATGACATTGCTGCGTGAATATTATACAAAAAATAAACCGCACTTATCTGCGGATGAAATTGATTTTTTAATTGAAGACAACTTTTCATATGATGAAGAGGTTGACGAAGAAAGAGAGGTAAAACGCAAGCAGCTGCGATTTAAAGAAGAAGTTGCCCAAGCAAAAAACTCTTTAGAAGGATTAAAGAATCAATATTATGAAGAAATTAAAGCGGGTTCAAGATTGACAAATGATCAACAAAAAGCTGTCGATTTTTTTAACCGCTATAATAAAGAGAATGAAGAAATCACAAAAGTTGCAGAGCAGCAAAAATCTATATTTAAAAAGAAAACTCAAGGCGTTTTCTCTGACTCGTTCAAAGGTTTTGAATACAATGTTGGTGATAAAAAGTATAGATACAATGTAAAGCAGATAAATGAAGTGAAAGAAGCTCAGTCTGACATAAACAATTTTATTCAAAAGTTTTTGGATGAAAAAAATACTATGAAAGACGCTAAAGGTTATCACAAAGCTTTATTTACAGCTATGAACACAGATAAAATTGCTCAACACTTTTATGAACAAGGTCGTGCGGATGCTTTAAAAGAAAGTATTTCTAAGGCTAAGAATGTAAAAATGGACCCGAGAGGGGTGCATGAGAAAGTTACATCTTCGTCTGGGCTTACTGTTAAAGCAGTATCTGGTGACGATTCTTCAAGATTAAGAGTAAAAATAAGAAAATAATTAATTAAAACTATAAAAAATGAGTTTTCAAACAGGAGGAGCCTTTCCAGCCGGATTGACTCCATCACCAACAAAAACGTTGTTTGATAAAAACTATCTTTCTATCGGAGACAACGACTTTAACTTTACTAAGCAGTTTCTGCCAGAAGTATATGAAAAAGAAGTAGAACGTTACGGAAATCGTTCTATCTCTTCTTTCTTGCGTATGGTAGGCGCTGAAATGCCTATGGCTTCTGACGAAGTTGTATGGACTGAGCAAGGGCGTTTGCATATTGCATATGATAACGCAACACTAGCCAGTACTTCAAGTAACACTGAAAAAACAATTAATATTACTGGGCACGCTATTCGTCCAAACCAAACAATTGTTGTTTCTAAAGGTACTGATACTGTAAAAGCTTTTGTACAGTCTGTTCAAACGGATAGCATTGAAGCTTACCCTTTAACATCTGCTACTTGGCCTGCAAGCTTTGTCGCTGATCCTGCACCTGCACTAAAAGTGTTTGTATATGGTTCAGAATTTGGCAAAGGCTCTGCTGGTATGTCTGGATCAGTTGACGCTGGTTTCCAAAAGTTTTCAAATAGCCCTATTATCCTAAAAGATAAATATTCAATCAATGGTTCTGACACTGCTCAAATCGGGTGGGTTGAAGTAACTACTGAAATGGGTACGTCTGGATATCTATGGTATTTGAAATCTGAGCACGAAACTCGCCTACGCTTTGAAGATTATTTAGAAATGTCAATGGTTGAAGCTGAAAAAGCGACTCAAACTATTAACATTCTTGATAATGCAGGGGCTGATTCAGGTGCTGATGTAAGAGGTACAGAAGGTCTATTTGCAGCTATTGAAAGCCGCGGCCTTGTATTCCAAGATCATGACTTCGATAACTCTTCAGGTCTTACTGGTTTAGGAGAATTTGATTTGATTCTCAAAGAACTTGATAAGCAAGGGGCTATTGAAGAAAATATGCTTTTCTTAGATCGTGACACTTCGTTGTCTATTGATAATATGCTTGCGCGCGCCAATTCTTACGGATCTGGTGGCACATCTTATGGCGTATTTGAAAACAGCGAGGATATGGCGCTTAATTTAGGATTCAGCGGTTTCCGCAGAGGTTCTTATGACTTCTACAAAACTGACTGGAAATATCTAAATGACGCAGCTACACGTGGTTTGACTGATGATATTGACGGGGTACTTGTACCTGCTGGTGTATCTACAGTATATGACCAAACACTAGGTAAAAACATTCAACGACCATTCCTACACGTGCGCTACAGAGCTTCTGAAGCAGACGATCGTAGAATGAAGTCTTGGATCACTGGTTCTGTAGGAGGAAACTTCACTTCTGATATTGACGAAATGAATGTGCACTTCCTATCTGAAAGAGCTCTATGTGTACAAGGTGCTAACAACTTTATCTTATTTGAAGATACTGCAGCATAATAATACCCATTAAACTTAGGGTCGTTTTGCGCGGCCCTAGGTTTATTTTATTTTTTTAATTATATTATATCATGAAAACAAAACAAATTACTAAGCCCAAAAATTGGGAAATTAAAGATCGCGTATATTATTTAACCGGAAACAAACAACCTATTGTAAAAGTTATTGCAACAAAGCATACTTCAAAAAGACCTTTACTGTGGTTTGACGAAGAAAAAGGTTATCAAAGAGAATTAAGGTACGCAACGAACCAACCGTCGCCATTTGTAGATGAACAAGAAGGTGCGGTTACATTAGAACAAATAGCATTTAGAGATGGATCGTTGTTTGTTCCTAAAACAAGACAAAATTTACAATTATTACTTTCATTATATCATCCGCTAAAAAATTCAATATATTCTGAACTTGATGAAGTTAAAAATGCTGAAGACGATTTGGATTATTTAGAAGTTGAAATTGAAGCATTAAATTTAGCTACTAAGCTAGAGATAGACATGTTGGAAGCTATATTAAGAGTGGAAGCAGGTAATAAAGTAAATACTATGACAAGTAAAGAAGTAAAGCGTGATGTACTGCTTATGGCACGCAGAAACCCTTCTTTATTTTTAGAATTAGCAAACGATGAAAACGTTCAAGTGAGGAACTTTGGTATTAAAGCTGTTGAAGCAAGTATCATCAAATTAAGTGATGACCAAAGAACTTTTCAATGGGGAAGCAACGGAAGAAAGCTTATGGCTGTTCCATTTGATGAAAACCCATACTCGGCTTTAGCTGCGTGGTTTAAAACTGATGAAGGCGTTGAAGTTTACAAATCTATAGAAAAAAGACTTAAATAAGTCGCTTATAACGGTTGGGCCGTTGTAATAGCGGCCTAACTATTATAAAAACAAAAATATGGCAGTAAGCATAGATACAGTATACCAAAGAGTACTGGCAGCATTAAATAAAGAGCAAAGAGGCTATGTTACTCCTCAGGAGTTTAATTTATTTGCAAACCAAGCGCAACTTGATATATTTGAGCAATATTTTTATGATTTAAATCAGTTTCACAGATTACCGGGTAACAGCACAGAGTATTCGGATATGGTTGATATACTTGAAGAAAAAATAAGTGCTTTTGAAAAAACAGCACAAGCGCCTGTTAATGCAAACCCAGATGGGACCGTTACTTTTATAGAGCCTACAGATTTGTATAGGCTGGGTTCAATTATATACAACGGAAGCGAAGCAGAACACGTTAATAAAAACGAGTATCTGTATATTACTTCATCACCGCTTTCAAAACCAACAAATGATTTTCCTATATATACTAGAGACTCGAGCGGCATAAAAATATATGCAGCAGCAGAGCTAGCTAATAACACGGGTGTTACATATAATTATATTAAAAAACCAGCAAAGGTTGAATGGCAATACCAAATGGTTTTTGGCGAAGCGCTATACAATGCTACTAACTCCGTTGATTTCGAGTTACACGCCTCCGAAGAAGCTGAACTTGTAATTAAAATACTAGAAATGGCGGGGCTTGTTGTTAAAGACCCAAGTGTTTATCAAGTCGCTAACGCTGAAGAAATAGAACAACTACAACAAGAAAAATCTTAATAAATGGCTTTATTTACAGGAACTCAAAAACAATATTATTACGGCCCAGATAATTTATGGGGCAGCAATGACGAAGTCTATGGAAATTACCAGTTTATTAAGTTAAAAGATTTAGTAAATAATTTTATAATTACCTACGTGGGCGAAGATAAAATTATAAGCAAAATAAAAAGAACTGATGTTTCTTTTCATATGCAGCGGGCTATTCAGGAATTTTCTTACGATGTATTTAAATCGGAGAAGTCGCAAGAAATAGAAATACCTCCGTCGCTTATGATGATACTGCCTCATGACTACGTTAACTACGTAAAACTTAGCTGGGTGGATGACTCGGGTATTGAAAGACTTTTATACCCTGCAAGAAAAACAAGCAATCCATTGCCTATACTACAAGATGATCAATACGAATATTTATTTGATTATCAAAATGAAGAAATACTGACTGCCAACGAATCTGAAACTTGGAAAAAATTTCAAAAGAGACAAAACAACGCTCAAAATGATAGACGAAATGCAAGCGATCAATTTGAGTTCTCGGAGTCATACGGTGGTAGAATTGGTTTAGAACCTGAAATGGCGCAAGCTAATGGTACGTTTTTTATAGACCCAATAAAAAATAAAATATTTTTTGATTCAAACATGGTAAATAAAATTGTTACTTTAAAATATATAAGTGATGGTGTTGCTACTGAAGATGAAAAAATTGTACATAAGTTTGCTGAAGATGCGGTATATAAGCACGTAGCGCACTCTATTCTTTCAGCGCGTGAAAATACTCCAGAGTATCAAATCGCTAGATTTAAAAAAGAAAAATTTGCAGCTACAAGAAAAGCAAAGCTAAGATTATCTAATCTTAAAATAGAAGAGCTTACGCAAATAATGAGAAATAAAGGAAAACAAATAAAGCACTAAAATATGCCGGAAATCGTAAAGGTGTTTGCTAAAGGTCGAATGAATAAAGACCTAGATGAGCGCATGGTTCCAAATGGCGAGTACAGAGACGCGTTAAATTTAGATTTATCCGTATCTGAAGGCTCAGACGTGGGTGCATTTGAAAACATAAAAGGCAATAAAGAAATTATACATAAGTCTTATAATGCCAGCACACTTGCTTTTAAGGATTGGGATAGCGATTATATTTCTAACCTTACAAATGCCACCTGCGTAGGCGCTATTAAAGATGAAGAGACAGAAAAAATTTATTGGTTTATTTCTTCTACAGAAGTAAACGCAATTGCAGAATATGACCAAACGATAGATGTAGTAAAGCCTTTGCTTGTAGAAAAGAAAACGGTGTCAAATTTTTTAAACTTTACGTCGG
>CAACVC010000177.1_pt1 | contig 14808 bp, 4 predicted proteins | sample 2381761 | NCBI WGS metagenome assembly CAACVC01 (sample SAMEA5211966, study PRJEB30684) | marine metagenome | biome: Marine; feature: Epipelagic; material: Water | collected 2015-10-15 | depth 45 m
CAATCTCTTAATACTATGTTTAGTGGTGGATTTGATGCAGGTATGAAAAATTTAGCAACAGCAGCAATGAGTCCTAGTGGAATGGTAGCAGGAACTGCAGCAGGTACAGCAGGCGTTATACAATCACAAGAAGAATTTGAAAGACAAATGGCTCAAATGGGATTAGATGAAGAAGAACGTAAAAGAAAAATGTATGAAATGTACCCTGAACAAATACCAATGGCAGAAGGTGGTAGAACTGGATTTAGAAGAGGTGGAACTTCTTATGTTCCTGATGCTCCATATGGTTATGAAAATAGTTATAGTGGATTAGATTATAGTGGATTAGATGGTATAGGTGGTGATTTTAATGCTTATAGTACACCTGCAAGAAGAACAACTAGACCAATAAGTCGTGGTTTTATGCCAGGTTTTATGCCTGAGTATTCTTATTTTGAAGGCATGAATCCAAGTGCTACAGCTTTAGGTTATGACCCACTAGGTAATTTTCAAAATCCTCAATCTTATCAAGGAGGATATAGCCAACCTTCTAGAGGTAGAGGTGGTATATTTGGTAAGTTTTTAAATCGTGGTCCTGGTCGTGGAGGATATCCTGGTCGTGGAGGATATCCTGGTTATGGTGGTAGACCGCAACCTCCTATAGAACCTCCTCAATTTGCAGGATATGGCAATCCATTTATGCAATTACCTAGCTATCAAGGATTCTATGGTGTACCACAAATGCAACAAACTTTAAATCCTTATGCAAGATTTACACAACAACCAATGCCTTATCAACCATATCAACCATATGTACCTCCAGTAGAAACACCTCCTGATGATGGCGGTGGAACTGGTGGCGGTGGAACTGGTGGCGGTGGAATACCTCCTATAGACCCACCAATAGATATACCTGGTGATGGACTTGGGCGTAAAGGAACTGTTACAAATCCTGACCCTATAGCACCACCAGATGATTTTGTTAATCCATCTGTAGGTGGACGAGGAGAGCCACCTATTGATGTTCCTGGAGGCGGTGATATTAATTATGGTGGTCCAACGATACGTACTATGGACATGCAAGATAGAAACTTCGATGGTATAGATGATAGGGACCAACGAGGTGGCGGCATTAATTTTCCTGGAGGAACACCAGGTTTTTATGATAAACCAGTACCTAAACCAGTAGTACCAGACTTTGGCTTTGGTCCAGGTATTAGACCATCAGAAATTATTAATTCAGATGGCACCATGACTGGTTCAGCAGGTGTAACACCACCTCCTGAAATTACAATACCTATTGAAGGTGGAGCAGATGTAACAATACCTGACTTTAGTAGACCTCAACCTCCTAGACCAGAACCTCCTATGTCCATTGGTGGACCAGGTGGTGGCGTAACAGATATGAGAGCTAGACCTCCTGTTCAAGATATGAGAGCTGTATTAGATGATAAGCCAAGATTTATAGAAAATGTACAAAATAAAGGACCAGATAGTTTGCGTGGTAATAATATGTCCATTGGTGGACCAGGTGGTGGTAGAGGCGGTATCTTTGGAGCACCTATGTTTTCAGCAGGTGGAGATACTGACTTACCTAATGAAGGCTTAGAAGCTTTATCTAAAACAGAAAAAGGTAGAGAAGCTGTAGAAGCAATGGGTTATCAGGAGGGTGGTGCAACAGATATGATGCAAGACCCAATAACACAAGATGTAATTATGTTTATTCTTGGTGAGACTGATAATGAAAATGCAATCAATGCTTTCGTAGAAAAATATGGTGCTGAACAGTTTATGTTCTTAAGAGATAAAATCTTAAAACAAGCAGCAGGTAATCCAGATGCACAAACAGAAGGCTTAATACAAGGTAATGGCAATAGCGGAATGGCTGATGACTTACCTATGAATATAGGTGATAAGCCAATAGCTGCTGTATCACAAGATGAATATATTATTCCAGCAGATGTTGTATCTATGTTAGGTGATGGTAGTTCTGATGCAGGTTCTAAACAATTAGATGGTATGTTAGATAGAGTAAGACAAGCAAAAACTGGTGGTAAAACACAAGCTCCACCATTAAATCCACAAAAGGTAATGCCAGCATGAATCAAGTAGCAGAAAAAATAGAAGTAGAAGCAGAAGAAGGTTTTGAAATATCGTTAATGCCTAGCGATAAGATGACTCTTGTATGGGAACAATGTGAAAAATTTCTAGAAAAATCTTGCAAACGCTCTAATGGTAGAAGTACACCTAAAGATGTATTTTATGATTGCCTTAATAACAGAGCTTCATTATGGATTATCTTTGATAAGGGTAGTTTGGACATCGTTGGATGTGCTATTACAAAAATAAATCAATATCCGACTGGCAAAAGAATGTTAAACATTGACCATGTAACTGGTAAGAAAATGAATGACTGGGCTGATAGAGGTCTTAAAGTTATATATAAGTGGGCTAAAGCTAATGACTGTAAAGGCATAGAAGGAGTTGGTAGAGAAGGATTTTGGAACTGGATTAAAGCTAGAGAAGATTGGAAAAAAACAGCAGTATTCTTTGAATATGAATTTGAGGACAATGAATAATGAGATATTTTAAAGGCGGTGGTGGTTCATCAGCACCAACAGAAACAACAGTAACACAAACAGATTTACCAGAATACGTTCAGCCGTATTTTGAGCGACTTCTTAAAAGAGGAGAAGCTGAATCTAATCAACCTTATACACCTTATCAAGGTGAAAGACTAGCTTATTTTTCTCCTGATGAATTAACATCACAAGCAATGACAAGAGGTTATGCACAAGCTGGCACTCCTCAAGAATATCAATTAGCTTCACAAAGAGCAGCACAACTAGGCGGACCATATGGGTCTGGTTATCAAGCTGATTACTTAGGCAATACATATGATGCACAAGGATATGGTTCAGGCTACCAAGCTGGACTAGTAGGTTCTGGTTATCAAGCAGGACAACAAAGAGAAGCTTATGATGCACAATCATATCAACCAGGTTATCAAGCAGGACTAGTTGGTTCTGGATATCAAGCTCGTGATTTAGGATTGGGTTTTGGTGCACAAGGATTACAATCTGGATATAGAGCACAAGATAACTTTTCTACATATAATCCAAATGCAAGACAGTCAGGTTATCAAGCAGGTCAAGTAGGACCAGAATTTCAACAGTTAGGATATGAAGAAAACATAAATAGATTTATGTCTCCATATCAACAAGCTGTAACTGATATACAAAAAAGAGAAGCAACACGACAATCAGAAATGATGGGTGATAAAACTGCCGATGCAGCAGCTATGTCTGGTGGTTTAGGTGGCTATCGTGAAGCTATTATGCAAGCAGAACGTGAGCGTAATCTAGGAACACAGTTAGATGATATACAAGCTAAAGGCAGTCAAGCAGCTTTCCAATCAGCACAACAACAATTAGCAGCAGAAAGAGCATCAAGTTTAGATGCCTCTAAATTTGGTTTACAACAATTTACTGCTGGAGAACAAGCTAGACAAGCACAAGAACAAATGCAACAACAAGCTTTCCAAGTAAGTGAAGCAGCTAGACAAAAAGCAGCAGAAATGGGTATGACTGCTAGACAACAAAATCAAGCAGCAAGACAAGCTGAAGAACAGTTTAGACAATCTGCATTTAGTCAAACAGAATCATCAAGACAAGCACAAGAGAAATTTAGACAATCTGCATATCAAGCAGGCGAGCAAGCAAGACAAGAAGCTGCTAAGTTAGGATTAACTGCTGCTCAACAGAATGAAGCTGCACGTCAAGCTGAAGAAAAATTCTCTCAAAGTGGTTTCCAATTAACAGAAGGCTCTTATCAGAAACAAGCAGAAATAGATTTAAAAAGATATCAAGCTGGAGAAGCTGCAAAACAACAAGCAGCCAAACTTGGTCTTACAGCAGCACAACAAAACGAAGCAGCCAGACAGGCTCAAGAAAAGTTTATGCAAAGTGCATACGCTACATCAGAGAAATCATTTCAAGAACAAGGCAGACAAGACATTGCTGCTTATCAAGCCAGAGAAGCTGCTAGACAAGCTCAAGAGAAGTATGGACAATCAGCTTATGATATGTCACAGCGTTATGGTCTAGCCTCTGTAGACGCTCTTAGAGGTGTTGGTGGAGATATTACTGATGATGTAAGGCAAAGAATTGCTGCATTACAAGGCATAGGTCAAGGTAATAGAGCAATGCAACAAGCATCTATGGATATGGGATATCAAGACTTCTTAAGACAACAAAATTATTCTAATCAACAGTTAAGTCAATTAGCTGGTTTATTAAGAGGTGTGCCAGTAACACCACAACAACAAATAAGTACCTATCAACAACAACCAGGATTATTCCAGACCGCAGTAGGAGCTGGATTACAAGGACTAGGTTTATATAAAGGAATGAGCTAATGGCAAATTTAGTAGAACTATCAAATCAATTAGAGGATTTTCCAGAGCAACAACTTGTGCAAATGTCACAAGACCCAAACTCTATGTACCCCTCTTATTTAGTATTGTCTGAAATACAAAGACGTAATCAGATGAGAAAGATGTATGAAGCTCAACAACCAAAACCTGAAACAACTGTTGCTGAAGAAGTAATAGGTGAGTTTGCAGGTCAACAAGGTTTACAAGGAGCTATGGCTCAATCACCTGGTCCACAAGATGCTTTCCCACCAAGTGATATGGGTAACATGGCTCCGCCTTCTCCTATGCAAGCAATGGCTAGTGGTGGAATTGTTGGATATAAAAATAAAGGTAAAACAGAATATAAAGAAGCTGCTGATGATTATGGCAAACAATTACAAGAAATTTTTGAAAAAGAAGGAAGATATAAAAAAAGATATAGTGATTATGAAAAAGGAGAAAGATTTACTTATCCTTTAACTCCTAGAGATTATGTTGTAAGCGATGAAGAATATAGTAGGTTAAAAAAAGGCGACTATGTAATGGGTGAAGGTGATTTACAAGATTACAGACCATTCCTTATGTTATTAAATGCTTTAGATGGTGAGTCTGGTGCAAGATATATGCCAGAATCTGAAGTAAAAGGACTTAAAGCAAAATTAAAAGCCTCTATTATGGAAGATAAATTATCTCAAATGGGTATGGCTAGTGGTGGTAGAACAGGATATAACTTAGGTGGTAGTTTAGGTATAGGTGGAGATAGTTTATCTCAAACATTTATTAATCCAACGCCTTCAGGTACTGAATTAGTATCTGATACATTTACATCTACTGTAGAAAATGAACCAGGATTTTTTAGTAATGCAATAAATTGGGCTAAAGAAAATCCAGCAGATGCTTTATCAATGGCTGCAAATGCTACATTTTTTATACCAGGAATTGGTGTAGTAGCTGGAGCTGCTATTAAAGGTGGTGCAAAATTATTACCTGTAATTGCAAATGCAGCTAAAAAAGCAGCACCTGTAGTTAAAAAAGGATTACAAAAAACTTATACAAAATCAAATCCAGCTTTTATACAAGGTCCAAAAGGAAAAGGTAGTTTTACTATGGGTGGTCCTGAAAGAATATTTAGTGGAACAAGAACTTCTTTAGCAGCACTACCTATTGCAGGTTCAACTAAATTGGGTATTGAAAAATTAATAGATGAAGAAGAAATTAATCCAGCAACAGTACAAACACAAACTGATGACTCAAAAGATAAAGTAGTCAATGATTTAATTACTAGTAATATAAATGCAGATAAAGGATTAGGTCAAAAATTTAAAGATTTTGCAAACTCTTCTCGTGGTGCAGATATGTTAGTAGGTCTTGGTGGAGCTATAGGTTCAGCTAAAAATTTAGGTGAATTAAGTTCAAATATATCTGATGCTTATTTTGGTGTTCAAAGTAAGAGAGATGCTAAAGATTTAGCTGGTCTACAAGGTAGGCTTATAGAAGCACAAATAAATAAATACGAAGCAGATGTAGCTAATATGCCATTAGATGTTGCTATTAAACAATATCAATCTTTGAATGATTTAGTAGACTCTGGAGTTTTAACAGCAGATGAAGCTAAAATAAGAGAAGCTGCATTGATGCAAAGAATACAAAGATTACAAGGAATAACAGTTGCTGAAAAAGATAAAAGAGATGAATTATTAGGTTTAGTCCAAGAAGTAGGATAATAAATTATGGCTGAATATGATATTGGCGGTGGGAAAAAAATAAAAGTTCCTGATAATTTAGACCCCGAAACAAGACTACAATTAGCTGAAGTTGTTAAAGATAAATATGGTATAGATATAAATCAAACAACAGTATTAGGACAAGTAGGAGAATTTGTTAAATCAATACCAAGAGGTGCTGCTGGTTTAGCTTTAGATGTGCCTACAGGTATTGTTGGTCTATTTGATATTGGCAATGATAGTAATTTATACAAAGGTCTTGAAGGACTACAAGATAAACTAAGACAAGATTCTATATTAGCAGGCGACCCAGCTTATGCTGATAAATTTTCTACAAAGCTAGGAGAAGGCATAGGTTCATTCGGACCATTCTTAGGTGCAGGTCTGGTAGGAAGAGCTTTAACAAAAGCACCAGGAGCAGCTAAAGGTCTACTATCACCAACATTTACAGCACCAGCAGCTTTAGCAGTACCAACAGGTATAGCAGCTCAAGGCGATAGACTGCAAATGGCTAGGGAGATGGGTGAAGATGTTGGCGGTCTAGCAGAAACTACTGCTGAATTATTTGGTGGAGTTATAGGTTTAACAGAAGTATTACCTATTGCTAATATATTAGGCAAGGTTCATAAGAACGCACCGCTATCAGCTAAAGAAAAACTAGTATCAGCATTACAATCAGGTGCTGCAGAAGGTGGACAAGAGGTAGCTGCAAGTATATTACAAGACCTAACAGCTAGAGGACTCTATAGTGATGAGCTTCCTATTGGCGAAAGTATGTTTGAAGAGTTTACTATTGGTGGCATTATCGGTGGTGCTGCTGATTTAGTTGTTTCTAGTATGGCTGGTAAGAAAGCTGTAAGAGATAAACAAATGGAAGAAGAAGGTCTTAGAGCCGAAGAAAAGAAAGAACAATTAATCTTACAAAAAAAAGCAGAACTAGCTCAAGAACAAGGCACACTTGATGTAGTACAAGATACACAAGTAGTTACAGTTCCACAAATACCTGCACCTAAAGAAGTTGCAGTAGAACCACAAGTAGAAATTATTGAAACACCTGACAATAAATTTTCTCTCATAGATATATCCAACCCTGACAGTCCTGTCGTATTAGATACCAAAGATAAACAAACAGATGCAGCTATAGCTAAACAAAAGTTATTAGATACTTTTGATGTAGCTCAACTAAAAGATACATTAGATAACGATACCTATAACTTAGGTATGGTTAATAGTTCTACTGCGTATGAAATTGGTCAAAGTGTATTAGATACTAAAGCTGCTGATGTAAATATCCAACAGTTAATTAATACTGTGCCTGATAAATCTAAAACAGAAAAAAAATTAAAGAAAATTGTAGAAGATTATACGCAACAAACAGGTAGACCTATGAGTAGTATGCCTCGTATTAATATGAAAGAAGCTAAAGACTTGCTTACTACAAAAGAATTTAATGATTTTACTTCTGCATATGCAAAGAAAACATTTCAAGTATCAGAAAAGAAAGGCGAACCATCTATTATTGCTGATAAACAACAGCCTGATACATCAGTTAAATATGTAAAAGATATTGCAGCATCTAAAAATATTGATTTAGATTTTAATAGTCCTGCTGTTCAATATGCAGCAGAACAGTACACAGGTACTGCTGATTACAAAAAAATGAATAAAGGTCAAAAAGAATTATTCTTGGCTAAACTACATTCATTACCTAAGTTCAATTCTAGAACAACTTTCCCAGACTTTAAACCAAGAGATTATTCTGCACAAGAAACAGCAGACTTTGTTGCTGAAATGAAAAGCAATAACTCTACATTTACTAGAAAAGATTTATCTATGATTGGTAAGAATGACCAGTTCTTAGAAGATTTACTTTATAGCGGAAGAGCAGAACAGGTAGAAGGAACTCGTAGCTATAAAATTAGAGATAACTTTGAGTTTGATATAGCTAGAAGGGCAGAAGGATTTAATGAAACACCACAAGAGTTTGGTGCAAGACTTACTGCACAAGCATCAGAAAACAAACTTACACCAGAAGGTATAGCAGAGCTTGTAGCAGCAGAAGAAACAAGACAAGAAAGATTGCTACCACCAGCAGAGGTTATACCTAAGACAATTAACTATGCTGAAACTTTAGAAGAAGGTAAGACTAATAAGTTTGCAAAAGAAATTAAAAAAATAATGGATGCAAGAGGTCTTAAAGATACTGGCATTGTTGTTAGTAATGACATACTTTCTACAACTACTTTAAAACAAGTAGAAGATAAAATTGTTTATGACCCTACAGAAGTACAAGCTACAGAAACACAAAGAGCTGTACAAGGTGAGTATGATAGGAATACAGATACTATCTTTTTATCTCTTAATGCTGTAAATCCTGATGGTAATGCAACAGATATAGAGATACAACAAAGGCTCAACAAAGTATTAGACCATGAGATGATTCATGCTTTGCGTGCAAAAGATTTAATTACTAAATCAGAATACAGTTACTTAACTAAAATGGTTAAGAAAACTAAATTTCCTAATCAAAATCAAACTTTTTATAAAGAAGCTGAACAAAGAACTGCACAAGAAAGAATTGGTAAATCTGCAGCAATGCAAGAAGAACATATTGTAGAAGAAGCTATTGCAGAATATTTTGCAAACAAAGATTTACTAGTCAATACTCCTAAAAAAGTAGAAGGTATCTTTAACAAGATAATAGAGTTCTTTAAGTCTATGGGTCAAGCCATGCGTACTTCAGGATATAAAAACTCGCAAGAAATATTTAATGATATTGAATCTGGCAAAATAGGTTCTAGAACTAGAGATGAAATTAGAACTACAAGACTAGGCGACAAAGAAAGAACTATGTTCTTAGACAGGATTCCACAAGATGAACCTGTACCTCCAAGAACAGAAGTGCCTGGAGAAGAAATTGTTTCTACGCTTAAACCTAGAGGCATTAGACCTTTAACTATACCAAAGCCTAAACCAACACCTCCTACGCCTCCAGCAGGTCCTACAACGCCTCCTACGATACCTACTACAAGTCCTGTGCCAAATAAAATTTATGATAGTAGGCAAATGTCTGCAAAAGAAAAATCTGATGAAAGAACTTTTATTTTAAATGGTCTTAAAAAAACAGGCGTATTTAATCCAAGAAGTAATGCTAAAGGTGATTCTGTAAAAATGATGAAATGGTTAAAAGATAATGCACCTAATAAAGATTATAAAATTATAGCTACAAAAGTTCATCAATCTTTAATTTCATTAGAAAAATTAGGTTATGACTTCCCTTTAGAAATAACTGCAGATAAAAGCAAAACAAAAGGTTTTAGAGGCAGAGTAAGTTATACAGTATTACCTAGACCAACATATTTTGAAATGCGTATAAATGATAAGTTTGGTAAAGATTTTGTAGAACTTGCAGAAGGCAAAATTGGACCTACTAATCCTGTTGCTAGAACATTAATGGGTAGTAATGGTGTTAATTTTGAAACACTATTACATGAAGGTATACATCAAGCTACTGTTGCACAAATGGAAAATGTATCAGGTGGTGCTAAATCTAATAATAAAAAAATACAAAAAGCATATAAAGATTTAGCTAGTCAAAGAAAAAGAGTTGAAACTCATGTTAGAGATATGATGTCAAAATTTGATGAAGGTGCTACCTCTATTGATGAAGGTAATTTAACTTTTGATAAATTTATATCAAGTTTACCTACTACATTAAATCCTGCTTTAAGAAGAGATTTAGTAGATGTATATTTTAGTTATGGTAATTTGCGTACTAAAAATGAAGTAAGCAATGGTTTAAGAAATTTTGAAAAAAACTTTATACAATATAAAATTAATGGAATACAAAGTGGAAATCGTAAAGCAGATTCTTCAGAGTTTTTAACATTTGGTTTAACAAATAGAAACTTTCAAGAACTATTAGAATCTATACCAACAAAACCAGGTGCTACTAAAACTATATGGAATGAGTTTGTAGAAACTATTAGAAATATTTTAGGATTACCTGCAAAACTTGATACAGAATTATCTGCATTTCTTAAAAATGCTGGAGTAGTTTTAGATTTACAATCTGAAGGCATACCTATTGCAGGTGATTATCGCCCAAGAGGTATAGAAGAAAATCAAGACATATCTACCTTTAGTAGAGAATCAGATGATGCATACTTTGCAAGAGAAAAAAAGAATCAAAAAATATCTAATTTAGAATCTATTATTTATTCTAAAGAAGCACAGCTAAGTCAAGAAAGAGGTAGTATGACAAATGCTACTGCTAGAAGATTGGAAAGAGAAATAGGACAACATAAAAATGAAATAGCTGAATTAAGAGCTGGAGATTTACCTACATTTAGTAGAGCATCTACAGAAACAGAACCTGCATATATGGATTTAACTCGTGCTGATATTAATGAAGCTACAAGTTTTGATGAATATAGAAATATTCAAGGTGAAAAAATACCTAATGCTTTTGTTATGCGTATGCCTATTGATGCTTATTTAAAATTAACTACGCCTAATCAAGATTCAATAAATAAAATTAAAGATGAAGTAATTAAAGGTTATCCAAAAGGATATCAGTTTGGCAAATTTGACCCTTCTAAAGTAGACGACCAAAGATATCCTATATTTTTAGATATAAATGCTCTTGGTAAAGTAACATCTCACGAAGGTAGACATAGAGCTGCATTACTTCAATTAGAAGATGCACAAACAATTCCTGTTGTTATACGATTAAAAGAACAACCTATGTTTAATAATAAGCCAATGAGTTCTATTAAAAATATTAGTGACCTAGGAATTTTTACTTTAGATAATCAATTTAAAGGAACAAGATTAGAAGAAGATTATATTAAAAATAATTTAATAGTAGATAATTATATTTATTCTTTAGCTAATGAAAATGTAGCAATGGTTCGTAGATTTGTTAAAGAAGATATAGACAATGCAGTACAAGTAGCTAATGCACCTGATGTAAAAATAGATATGCCTACATTTAGTAGAGCTAATTTAATACCTAAAGATAATGAAGTTCCATTTAATGCTACATCTAATATTCGTTTTGAAACAAGTAGAATTATAGACCAGTTAGAAATGAGTAGAGAACCAGGTGGTAATAGAGATAATCCAGCACCACTTAAAATGGCTATAGTCGAAGCATTTAAAGGCAGACAAAACAGACCTTTAGCTAGAGCTAGTAAAAAGTTTTTAGAAAAATTTACAAATAATAAAGGTAACTTAGTTTTATTTAGAGCTTTAAATATTCCTGAAGGTGAAAATATTAAAAACTATGGACAACTTCCAGAAGATGTATTTGCTAGTACAACATTAGATAGTAAAAAAGCATTAGAGATAGGTCGTAATTTATTTAATAGAGCACAAAGACAAGGTGCAACATGGAATCCTGAAATACTTAGATACGAAGTTCCAATGAGTAAAGTTAAAGGTTATGTACCTATGCTATTAAAAGCTATGGAGTCAGATTACATTGCTATTCTTGAAGATTCATATAATAGTTCAGGAATTATGTCTCAAGAAGATTTAGATATAGCTATTGAAGAAGCAGAAGAAAGAGGAGATTTTTATGAATACCAAGGAGAACGAAGCAAAGAAGAATATTTTGAAGATGATATGTATCAATACAATGAATACATGGAAGAAGCAGAAGTTCTTGCTGACCTTCGTGGTATAAAACCAACATATCAATATTCTCCTAAAACTTCAGATAGAGATGCTTCTTTATTAAATGATGTGCCTTTATTTAGTAGAGGTCAAAGATTTAATGATGGCACTAATTCTCAAAAAAATATTAAACTAGCAGATGCTCTAGCAGAAGCCGAAGAAACAGTTAAACAAACACCTAGGGGTGCAATACCTTTTTATAATCTAAATGCTTCAGACATGGCTTTAGAAGTTGCTATAGAGTTTAACAAGGACTTATCTGCTACAACTCCAGAAGATATACCTACATTCTCTAGACCAGGATATGATGGCATAGATTCTGATATAGCAGAAGCATCAGAAAGACTTGGTGGTAAATATCAACCTGATAGGTCTTGGGGTGCTAGAACTATAGAAGCTGTTAAAGACCCAGTTACATCTATTAATAATTTCTTTAAAGACTTTAGACAAAACTTTATAGATAAGTTAGACAAAGTAGATAAGAAGATAATGCAAGCTTCAGAAGATAATGAAGAGGTAAGATACTTTAACAATACAGCAGATACAGCAACTATGGCTTCTATAAGATTATCAGATAGAGCAAGAGGTTTATTCCAAGGTATGCTTACTAGAGGATATGTATCTGATGTTATAGATGGTAATGCAGCATTAGCAAATATTAAAGATTTAGAATTACAGAATGGAGAAACAGGTGGTCTTATACAGATACTTGCACCATTGTTTAGTAATCCAGAAGTAAATTTAGAAAAAGTATTTAAACTTTACGCTACATTAAAAAGAGCAGAAAGTTTTGATGCCCAAGGTAAGCTAGTAGAGACACCTGTTAAAGCAGAGGACTATGCCCTAATACAAAGAATAGAACAACAACATCCAGAAGTATTAGAAGTCTATAACAACTATCAAACTTGGAATAATAAATTAATAGATTTTGCCGAGAAGAAAGGTTTGTTAGACCCCGAACAAGCAGAGATGTGGAGACAACATTCTTCATACTATCCTTTCTATAGAAACATGGTAGATGATGCAGGTATTAGTGCACCAACTATTGCAGGCGGTTCATTACCTAATAACCCATTAGCTATAAAAATAGAAGGGTCAGAAGATATAATAGATGTAGACCCAATAGAAGCTATATCAAGAAACTCATTATCTATTCTTACAGCAGCACTTAAAAATGATGGTACTGCAAAATTATTAAGAGACTTACAATTAATAGGAGAAGCAAGACCTGTTACTCCTAAACAATCAAGCAAGTTAAATACTATATTTGTATTTGAAAATGGTAATAAACAATTTTATGAAGTTGACGATATAAATTTATTTCATGGCATACAAGGAATAGGTGGAGTCAATACAGGGACAATTACTAAGATATTAGCTTTTCCAGCAGGTATCTTAAGAGATACAGTTACTCGTGACCCAGGATTTGTTGTTATTAACATACTTAGAGATACATTATCATCTGCTGTGACAAGTGGTGCACCTTATACTCCTGTTGTAGATTCAGTTAAGAATATGTTTAGAGACATGGAAAACTTAGAGAAGTTTGGTGTTCTTGGTGGATATGATTTTTCTAATGATGAAGGTAGTGTAAAACAATTTATTACTAGAACCATGAGACAGAAAGGACTAACACCAGAAAACGGAATGTCAGCCTCTAGTGCTTTCTTTAAAGTATGGGATGGATTAGGAGCATTAACAACCAAGTCTGATGGTGCAACTAGATTAGCTGTGTACGAAGGAGTTTACAAGAAACTAAAAGAAGAAGGATATACAGAAGCACAAGCTCAATCTGAAGCTGCGTTCCAGGCTCTGGAAATAATAAATTTTGGAAGGCGTGGATTAGACCCTATGTTCAAAGTCATCACTGCTGCGATACCATTTTTAAATGCAAGAGTGCAGGGTCTTGATGTTCTGTATAGAGGATTAACTGGTCAATACTCTTCTGTTGAAAAATTACAAGAAGGTGAGACGCTCCAGGATGTACAATCAAGAATATTAAGACGAGCAGCCCTGAACGCTGGCTTGCTGGTATCTTTGACAGCTCTCTACTATATGATGGTAAGTGACTCAGATGAGTACAAAAATCTGAAACGAGAAGTAAGAGATGATAACTGGGTCATGCCTATAGGCGATGGTCATGCAGTTAAGATACCAATTCCATTTGAAGTAGGTATGTTATTTAAAGCTATACCTGAAAGAATCTTTGATATGACAATGGGTGAAGATGCATTTACAAGAAAGTCAGTAGATGAAGCACTTACAACTACAACAAGACAGTTACAAACATCACTAAATATACCATTTTTCCAACCAGGTGGTGGTTTACAATTACTGAAACCTATAGCAGAAGTCTATAATAATAAAAATACTTTTACTAACACAGAGATTGTTCCCTACTATCAACAGAAAAAAGAAGCTGGACTACAATCAAGAGCAACTACCAATGAGTTAGCCAAAGTTATGGGAGAGTTTCTTAACATATCTCCATCTAAGATAGAGCACGTTATGAGAGGTTATACAGGTACACTTGGTGGATATGTATTAACTGTTATAGATACTATCACTAGAGGAGCTACAGGGAGTCCTCTGCTACCTTCTAACTTCCAATTAAGTAAGATGCCAGTCTTTAACCGACTATTACTAGACTTAGATAAGTCAGGCGGATATCAGCAACAGTTCTATGAATTAAGGAATGAGGTTGACAAGGCTGTTCAGACTATCAATTCGCTTAAAAAACAACAACGCTTTGATGAACTATCAGCTTATAGAAGCAATATGCAAGGTGTGTTAAATGTTAAGGGTCAAGTCAGAGCAATAGATAGGTATCTAGCTAACTGGAGAGAGCGTAGAGACAGGCTTATGAGGAATGAGAACATATCACTAACTGTTAAGTCAGATATGCTTAGAGACTTAGAACTAGAAAGAGATATGCGACTAGCTATGATTCCTGAATTGAGGAAGAAAGCTAACATTCCTGTTATCACTATGAACCTCTAACATAGCTATATC
>CAACVC010000178.1_pt1 | contig 14801 bp, 15 predicted proteins | sample 2381761 | NCBI WGS metagenome assembly CAACVC01 (sample SAMEA5211966, study PRJEB30684) | marine metagenome | biome: Marine; feature: Epipelagic; material: Water | collected 2015-10-15 | depth 45 m
ATTTCCGTAAACAGGTTTCTTCACATACAAATTTAGAATTTAAATCAGAGTTTTAACAAAAATATTTTATGAAAGAAGGTTATATTCCTCGAGACGAGAGGAAAAAAATTCTGCTAATAGCAGATGATATTCGTGTACATTCTGGAGTAGCTCAAATTGCTCGAGAATTTGTTATTAATTCATGTCACCATTATAATTTTGCTTGTGTCGCAGGTGCTGTAAAACATCCTGATAAGGGTAAGGCTTTTGATATGAATGATGCCATGGGAGAAATGGCAGGGATAAAAGATGCTAAGGTAATGTTATATCCCACAGATGGGTATGGAAATCTTGAATTTATTCGTTCTATTGTAAAGATGGAAAAACCAGATGCCATTTTCATGATTACAGATCCTAGATATTATGAATGGTTATTTCAAAATGAAAATGAATTCCGCAGAAAGATGCCCGTTATTTATCTGAATATTTGGGATGATGTACCAGCACCAGTATATAACAGAGAATTTTACGAAAGCTGTGATGCACTTTTGGGAATTTCAAAGCAAACTGTTAATATCAATAAAATGGTATTAGGGGATAAAGCTAAGGATAAAATAATTGAATATGTTCCTCATGGACTAAATAATGAAGTATTTAAACCTATTGATGACTCTGATGAAAAATTTAAGGAATTCAAAAATCAGATCCTTAAAGGAAAAAAATATGATTTTACCTTATTATTTAACTCAAGAAATATTAGACGTAAATCAATTCCGGATGCTTTATTAGCTTGGAAAGTATTTACAGATCAATTACCACCCGAAAAAGCTAAAAAAACAGCTTTTATTCTAAAAACTGACCCAGTTGATGGTAATGGAACCGATTTACCAGCGGTTATAGAATATTTCTTTGATAATAGTCATACTGATATTATAGTAATAGGTCAAAAATTATCCACTCAGGATATGAGCTATTTATATAATTGTGCTGATGGTACCATATTATTATCTTCAAATGAGGGTTGGGGGCTAGCATTAACTGAATCTTTATTAACAGCAACCCCATTTATTGCTAATGTAACTGGTGGAATGCAAGACCAAATGAGATTTGTTGATTCCGAGGGCAATTGGTATACTCCTGATTCTAATATCCCTTCAAACCATAGAGGTACTTATAAAGAACATGGTAAGTGGGCTTATCCGGTTTTCCCATCATCTATCTCTTTACAGGGTTCTCCTAAAACTCCTTATATTTTTGATGATAGATGTAGTTGGGAAGAAGCTGCTGAGCAGATTAAAAATCTATATTGCACCACCCCTAATGAAAGAAAAGAAAAAGGATTAGCTGGTATGCAGTGGGCATTAGGGAATGAAGCTGGATTTACTTCTATAAAAATGGCTAAAAACATGATTAAGGCTATTGATAAGCTTTTTAATACATGGAAACCCATCAAAAAATATCAGTTCGTAAAAGATACAGATTTAGAAAAACGAGTTTTACCTCATAAATTAATTTATTAATGAAAAATACTTTTATTGTTAGTTGTCCTATTGACACATACTCAGGTTATGGAGCACGAAGTCGTGATTTTGTAAAAGCTCTTATTGAATTAGATAAATATGAAATAAAAATTTTATCTCAAAGATGGGGTAATACCGCGTGGGGTTTTATAGAAGATAACGAGGAAGAGTGGGGGTTTTTAAAACCTTTAATAATCAGTGAAGTCACTAAACAACCTGATATTTGGTGTCAAATTACTGTGCCTAATGAATTCCAAAAAGTAGGAAAATATAATATAGGTTTAACCGCAGGGATTGAAACCACTATATGTGCCCCCCAATGGATTGAAGGTTTAAATAGAATGGATTTAAATTTAGTTTCATCAGAACATTCTAAAAAGGTATTTGAAACTACAGGATATGAACGCAAGAATGAACATGGTCAAGTTACGGGTCATGTTAAACTTGAAAAGCCTATTCAAGTATTAATGGAAGGAGCTAATTTAGATATTTATAAACCTTTATCTCGTAAAGACTTAGAATATAAAGATCTTTTTAAGGATATAAATTCTATTCCTGAAGATTTTGCTTTTTTATTTATGGGACATTGGATGCAAGGGGATGTAGGAGAGGATAGAAAGAATGTGGGGTTACTTATAAAGGCATTTTACGAAATGTTTAAAAATAAGAAAAAAGTTCCATCATTAATTCTAAAAACTTCTATAACTAATTCCTCTAATGTGGGACGTAGAGAAATTCTTAAACGCATAAACACTATTCGCAATTCAGTTCAGGCAAAAAGATTACCTAACATTTATTTGCTACAAGGGGAATTCAACGATAAAGAAATAAATGAACTTTATAACCATCCTAAAGTTAAAGCGATGGTTTCTTTAACTAAGGGGGAGGGTTTTGGTAGACCTTTATTAGAATTTTCTCTAACTAATAAACCTATAATAGCTTCCAATTGGTCAGGACAGACAGATTTTTTAAATGCTGAATTTACAGCTTTAATAAATGGTACTACAAAACCTATTCATAAATCAGCACAGATTAAGGATATGTTAGTAGAGGGATCCCAATGGTTTTACCCTGACCTCCAACATGCTTTTATGTTGATGAATGATGTTTTTTCCAACTATAAGGAATGGAAGGTTAAAGGCAAAAGACAAGGATACCATGCTCGTACTAATTTCAGTTTTGAGAATATGAAAGAATCTTTAAAACAATCCTTAAATAAAAATGTTCCTTTATTCCCAACTCAAGTTGAATTAAAACTCCCAAAGCTACAGAAATCAAATAAACCCTCTGAATTACCTAAATTAAAATTACCTAAACTTCAAAAAGTAAAATAATGACTGATAATTTAACTGTATGTCCTTGTGAACGTAAAAGTGATGCATGTTATGTTCAAGAAGTAAATCAAGACATTAAAAATTATATGTGTTATGGTTGCGGTTTTCAAACCAATTCTCTAATGAAACAAGGTGAAGCATTTTTTGAAGAACAAATAGAAACCCTCCCTAATTTATATAAAGAATTAATGGGAGAAGATGATGAAGGTAAAGTATGGATGCCTACTATGGTAAATTTACCTAAACAAGGAATGGTATTTGCTAACGGAAAAAATGCTTCTGAGTGGAAATGGTCTGCAGTAAAGGCTGTATCGGTTAGTGAAGAAGATAAAACTAAGTATCCCATCCCTAATAAAAAGGGACAATATTATGAGTATAGGATGGATATGGATACTCTTAAAAATTTTGAAAAGAATGATTACATGGAAGCTCTTGATTATATAGGTGTATTTGAAAATCAAGAGTAATGAACATAAGTTATGCTATTACAGTTTGTAACGAAAGGGTTGAAATCGAAAAACTAATTGGGTTTTTAATTCAAAATAAACAACCTGATGATGAAATCGTAGTATTATTTGACTCTAATAATGGTTCAAATGAAGTTGAAGTGTTTTTAGATACTATATCATCCCATATTTCATTACATAAATCTCCATTTAATTTTCATTTTGCTGAATGGAAAAATTTACTCAATTCACATTGTACTAAGGATTATATTTTCCAAATTGATGCTGATGAACTCCCAGCTCAGGATTTAATGGATTCTTTACATTCTATAATTAAACAGGATGTAGATGTAATCTTAGTCCCTAGAGAAAACACAGTTGAAGGTCTAACTAGTGAACATATTAAAAAATGGGGATGGAATGTAGATAAGATGAATAGGGTTAATTGGCCTGATTATCAATGGAGGTTATATCGTAATGACCCTTCAATAAAATGGGTAAATAAGGTACATGAAAGGTTGGATGGGTTTAAAACCTTTAGTAGCTTACCACCAGAGGTAGAATATGGTATGTTATTCTTATCTCACCCTAAAACTATTGAAAGACAAGAAAAACAAAATAATCTTTACGATCAAATCTAAACTAAAATGGGTAAAAATTTAATTTATACTACTGCTATAAACCATAATACCTCTACTTTTGCAAATAGTGATTATAGTAAATATTGTATTAATTCTTGGGATGCTTGGTGTGGTAAAAATGATATAGAATTTCTTGTAATTAAAGAACATAATGATAGGTATAAATTTCCCGTTTGGAATAAAGATCTAATTTTTGATATAGTAGGAGATAAATATGATAAAATTATTTATGTAGATTCAGATACTATGGTAAAATGGGATGCTCCTAATCCCTTTAATTTATACGATGATGAATTTTGTGCTAGCATTGATAGAAGTTCTTTAAGATGGATTTTAAATTCTATTGATGAATATCAACAATTCTTCCCAGAAACAACACTTAATTTAGATAATTATTTTAATAGTGGTGTTTGTTTTTTTAATAAGAAGCATAAATATATTTTTGATGAATTAAAATCTTTTTATGATAAAAATAAACTAAAATTAGATAGTATAAAAGGAGTTGGAAAAGTTCAAACTGTTCTTAATTTTATTTTATCTAAAAATAATGTAAAAATTAAATTTTTACCTCCTACTTGGAATTTATTTGCTATCCATAAAAAAGATATGTTTAAACATAATTGGCAGCTTAATGAAGATTTAACTCCTTTTTTTATTAAATATGCTTACATATGGCATTTTACAGGTTTTCCCATTGAGGATAGAGCTAGGATAATGGAGCAAGTTTGGAACAAATATAATGGATTTTATGCGTAATTTAGTTTTTATAATCGATATTAAAAAAGATGGTAAATCTAAAAAAGAATACCAAATTTCTATTAATAGCTGGAAGCATTTTTGTGAAAAATATAATCATGAAATACTTACACTAAATGAGCCTCTTATTGATACCTCTTATATGGGAGTTATATGGCAGCGATATTTTTTATTTGACATATTAGACCATAACAATTTAAAATTTGACCAAATATTAATAGTAGATGCTGATACTATAGTCCATCCTGACTGTCCCGATTTTTTTAAATTAACAGAACATAAATATACCTTAGTACATGATGATGGAAATTTTGATTGGATTATAAGGTCCATGGAAAATTATAATAAATATCTATTTATAGACCAACCTATATTTAACTGGTATGAGTATTTTAACAGTGGGTTCCAGATAGTAAATAATTCCCATAGGGATTTTTTCGATACTATGAAAAATTTTTATACTGAAAATTTAGAAACTATAAAATGGTGTCAAAAAACTTTTGGGGTAGGTACAGATCAAACCCCACTTAACTATTTACTTAGAAAAGAAAATATAGATATTAAAGTTTTCCCTTATAGTTACAATATGAGTTGTATGGCAGCTAAGGAATGTATTAACGATCAGATGCAACATACAAGAGCTGGGAATGTTATGCATTTTAATGGTCTACCTAATAAAGAAACTTCTGTACCTTATTGGATGGAAAAGACATATAATTACTTATATGGAAATTAAAGTAGGTCAAATTGGAAATGGGAGTTTTGGTAAAAAGATTTTATCAAAACTTAAGGCTATTGATAATGTTAAAATATCTTGGATTAGTACCTCCCAAGATAAATGGTGGGATAATGATTTAACTGTTGATTGGGTTGTAATAGCCACTCCTAATGAGTTTCATTATGAACAATCTAAGTTTTTTTTAGAAAAGGGTATTAATGTGTTTTGTGAGAAACCCGCTAGTTTTTCATATGAACAGACTAATTATTTATATGATCTTGCTAACACTAATAACTGTAAATTTTATGTAGATGATGTTTTGATTTATGAAAAAATTGAACCCACTAACAAATTTATATATAAAAAATGGGGAAGTGTTTATTCAAATATAATTGATAGAATAGCTTACCATCATTTTTATTTAATAGAAGAAAAAACATCTACTAAAAAATATACTTTAACTATAGAAAAAAATGAAAAACTTCATAAAAAGTTTAGCTTAAAGTATGGAAGTGAAATTTTTAGTTTTGAATATAACTTTGATTGGTATAAGAAAAAAACACATAATATAATACCTACTACAAGTAAAGATGCTTTACTTAATATGTTAGAGTTAGTTTTAAATCATAAAGCCGATTTTAACGCAAATAAAAAAAGGTCTTTATTTGCTACTAAACTTAGTCAAGAATTAAAAGAACAGTTATATGGGAAGGTAGCCATTGTTGGGGCAGGAATTTATGGAATAACCTCAGCTATAAAAATCTCAGATAAAGGATATTCTGTAGATTTATATGAAAGTTTATCAGATATTCTTATGGCTACTTCGGGCATAAATCAGTATAGGGTTCATAGGGGATATCATTATCCTAGAAGTAAAGATACAGCTTACTCATGTAAAAATAATGAAAAATCTTTTATAAAATATTATAGTAAATCCATAATAGATAACGTGGAACATTATTATGCTATATCTGAAGAAGATAGTTTAACCTCACCTAGAGAATATTTACATATGCTAGATGAATGTGGGTTAAAATGGAAAATAGTAGATACTTTACCCGGATGTGATTTAACTGTTAAAGTAGAAGAAAGCTTATATTGTCCTGATACTTTAAGAAAAATTTGTTGGGATAGGATTAAAGCCTGTAATATAAATTTAAAGTTAAATACTAAAGTTAAAGACGCAGATAGCTTAAAAGGTTATAAGTATTGTGTATTTTCTACTTATAGCTCTTTAAATGATTTTGATGCAGATAAAAAAGACTATCAGTATGAATTATGTGAAAAACCTATATTTCTCCTTCCTAAAGAATATAAAAATAAAAGTATAGTAATAATGGATGGCCCTTTTATGTGTTTTGATCCATTGGGTAATTCAGATTATCATGTAGCCGGAAATGTAGTTCATGCTATTCATAATAGAACTATAGGGGCAAAAAGTGAAATTCCTCCATCATATAAAAAATATATTAATAAGGGGATTATTAAAAACCCTAAATTTACTAATGTAGACAGTTTTATAGAATCAGCAAAAAAGTTTTTCCCTGAAATAGAAAAATCTCAACATATTGGTTCTATGTATACTATAAGAACTGTATTACCTAATAAAGATGACACAGATGAAAGACCTACAATAGTTAGATTTAATAAAAACTCAGCCATACTATTTAGTGGTAAAGTAGTTAATTGTGTAGAAGCTGCAGAAAAAATAGCATTGAAATTATGAAAACTAATCTAAAGAAAAAATATGTAATAGGAACTCATGTAATGTTTTATGAGATCGAAATTTATAAAGAATTTATTGATGGTATCTGCAATATGGTAGAGACAATAGATAATAAAGACCATATTTATATAGATCTTTGTTTAAACCTCCAGGAAAATTTAGAAAAAATTGAGGATAACAAAAGCAAATATATAAAAGATACTTTTGAAAAAGGATTTCAAAAATTAGTAAATTGTGGTGTTACTAATATAAAAACATATACTAAAACTAATGCGGATAGCATGTTTTTCCATACTGATTATAGACGAAACTTAAATTATGACTATTGTAAAAAGGTAGATTATGTTATATGGGGTGAAACAGATAGTTTAATACCCCGAGAGGCACTTCAAGCTATTGATGTATTAGGGCAACACACCGATTCTGTTGGAGATTATAGATACATAATGTCCTTTGCAGATAGAAAAATGTGGGATAATAGCTGGGACCCTACAGTCCACCCTAAGTACTTAAATCATGTTTTTGTAGATGATGAAAATGGGCATTTAAATCCTAACCAGGCTAAATCTCAAATGTCTATAGAAAAAATGAATGAGATTAATAGTAAAATAGATAATTTTGACTTTATTCAAATACCTTATACTAAAATAGATGGTTCATTTTTAGTTATATCTTCAGAATTAATAAAAAGTGGGGTAAATATCCCTTTAGCTATGTTATATAATGATGATGAAGGGTTTGCTATAAGCTACAACCAACTTCATAAAGGTAATGTGAAACAATATATTTGTAAAAATTTATTAAAGGTGCATGCAAGACGTCATCCTAAAAAGAGAATGTATGTAAAAAACGAAAATAATAGTTATTCTTTTAATGACTCTAAAGGCAATGCCTTTCAAATCTTTAAACAGATGTCTCAAGCTAATATTAAAACCCTACATAAGGGCCAAGGTAAATTTTATGAGTATAATGATTTAAAAGAAAATATATGAAAACTGCATTAATTACTGGTATAAATGGAATGGATGGTAGCCATCTAGCGGATTTACTTTTACTTAAAGGGTATAAGGTATTTGGAATGGAAAGGAGATCTTCTTTTAAAAATAGAACTAATACTTTACATTTAGAAAATAAAGTTACATTTTTACAAGGCGATTTAACGGACCAAAATTCTCTTTTGAGATGTTTAAAAGAATCTAACCCTAATGAAGTTTATAATTTAGCAGCCCAATCTTTTGTGGGTGAAAGTTGGAACACTCCTGAGCATACTTCAGAAGTTACAGCATTAGGGGTTTTAAGAATTTTAGAAGCTATTAGAGAATTCAATCCTAAAATCAAATTTTACCAAGCTAGTAGTTCAGAAATGTTTGGGAGGATGGTGGAAAACCCCGCTAATGAAAATACTCCATTTTACCCAAGATCTCCCTATGGAGTATCCAAATTATACGGTCATTGGATTACAAAAAATTATAGGGAGTCTTATGGAATGTTTGCTTGCTCTGGTATACTTTTTAACCACGAAAGTGAAAGAAGAGGTATAGAATTTGTTACTAGAAAAATTTCAGATGGAGTTGCTAAAATAAAGCTAGGTCTAATTGATCATATATCATTGGGTAATTTAGAAGCTAAAAGAGATTGGGGATATGCTCCAGATTATGTAGAAGCTATGTGGCTAATGATGCAACATGATGAACCTATGGATTTTGTAATAGCTACAGGACAAACTTATTCTATTAAAGATTTTTTAGATTATTCTTTTAATCATATAGGTATTTCGGATTGGTCTAAATATGTTAAACAAGATCCCAAATTTTACAGACCTGCTGAAGTTGACGTTTTGAGGGGAGATTATAAAAAAGCCCATACAATTCTTAACTGGGAACCAAAAACAACATTTGAACAATTAGTGAAAATTATGGTAGATAATGATTTAAAATTACTTGGAAATTAAAAAAAAGTTTCGTATATTAAAGTAAATATAGTTATGAAATACAATTTTAAAGATAAATTATTTTTAGTTACTGGAGGAAGTGGTTTTTTAGGAGTTCCTTTAGTAAAAAGGTTATTAAACGATGGAGCCCATGTTAGAGTAATATCTCGGGATGAAGGTAAATTAATTGAACTTAAACAATTATACCCTCAAGTTGAAATACTTAACGGGGATATATCTGATCCTTTTGAAGTAAGACAATCAATGAAAGATGTAAATGGAGTATTTCATTTAGCAGCTTCCAAGCATGTTGGTTTAGCTGAAATTACAGTTAGAGAAACAATTAAAACTAATGTTAGGGGATCTCTTAATGTATTGGAAAATTCTATATCTGACATATGCCCTGATTTAGAATTTGTAATAGGGATAAGTACAGATAAAGCAGCTCAGGTAGCAGGAGTATATGGTGCTTCTAAACTATTAATGGAAAGACTATTCAGTCAATTTGAAAGACTTAATTCATCTGTAGATTACAGAATAGTAAGGTATGGTAATGTTCTTTATTCTACGGGTTCGGTATTATGTAAATGGAAGGAATTAATAAAATCTAATAAAGAAGTAATAGTAACTGAACCTAATGCTACTAGATTTTTCTGGTCTGTAGATCAAGCATTAGATTTAATTTATAATTGCCTTGAGGACGCCACAGATTCATCTCCATATGTACCTACTATGAAAGCTATGAGTATAGGTAATTTATTAGAGGCTATGTATAAAAAGTATCTTCCTAAAGAAGGGGAAAAAAATATTAAGATTATAGGATTGCAACCCGGAGAAAATCTCCATGAAAAAATCCTTGAAGATGGTCCTGATTCTAGTCAAGTAGAACAATACTCAGTGGAAGAGATAATTCCTTTAATATAATGATAATGCCCGTTTTAAATATATTTGTTTTTGGTGGTAATAGATTTGTGGGTAAGGCTCTAGTAGAAGCTTTATTACCTAATAATAATATTACAGTATTTAATAGAAAAGGAACTGGGCCTAATGGTGTTGAAGTTATTAGGGGCGATAGAAATATTCCAAATGATATTTCTAAAATAGATTTTTCTGAATATGATCTAATTCTTGATTTTTGTTTATTTAAACCTGAACAATTTAACATTATTTCTAATTTTATCCCTAATAATACTAATTACATTTTTATAAGTTCGGCATCAGCTAATAAAGAATCTTGGGGTGAATATGGTAAAGACAAAAAAGAATGTGAAATATTAGTCAAGTCTTATTTTACTAATTATAAAATTATAAGACCCCCTTACATAGATGGGGAAAATAGTCATAGACCTCGAACGGCCCAAATAATTAACCAAATTTTAAATGATAAACCTGTAACTATAGCAGGTGATGGTGATTATGGGATTAATATTACATGGGTTGATGATGTAGTAAATTTTTTGTATGATTTAATACTAAAAAATAATTATAGTCCCGAAGTTATAGAATTAGCTAATTCAAAAAATTATTCTATGAATGAATATGTAAAATTTATAGCTAAATTTCTTAATAAAGACTTCATTATAGAAAAAAATAGTGAGCATTTTTGGGCACCTAGTTTAGATTTAACTATGGGTAAAAATGAATATTGTAATAATTTTAATGCTATAGATAATAAATTAAAAGAATTTTTAGAATGGTATAACGAAAAAGGTAAAGAAAAATATGGATACAACTAAAAAATTATATAGAGCTAAACCCTTTATCCCTACTGAAGATAAAAAACTCATTATGGAATCTTGGGAAAACATATTAGATACTGGTATGTTTATTCAGGGTAAATATGTGCAAGAATTTGAAGAGTTATTTGCTGATTATTGTGGAACTAAATACGCAATAGCTACTAACTCAGGAGCTACTGCTTTAGAAGTAATGTTAAGGGCTACAGGTATAGAAGGCAAAAAATTTTTATGTCCCACCCAAACATTTGTAGCTAGTATAAGCGCAATAGTTAGATCTAATAACACTCCAGTTATAGTAGATGTAGATCCAACTACTCAATGTCTTAATTTAGATATAATTAAATCTAATGTTGATGAATCTACAGCTGGTATTATGTGGGTGCATATGGGAGGGATGATATCTCCTGAATATTTTGAAATTAAAAAATATTGTGATGAAAACTGTTTAGTATTAGTAGAAGATGCTTCTCATGCTGTAGGAGCATCTATTGATGGTATTAAAGCAGGTAATTTAGGATTAGCTGGTGCTTTTTCTTTATTTGCTACTAAGATTATTACTTCAGGTGAAGGGGGGATAATTACTACTAATAATGAGGATTTTGCAGAAAAATGTAGAATATTAAGAAATCATGGATCAGTAAGAAACCCTGCTAAAACCCCGGGCTTAGATTTTGGAGTTAACTGCTCAGTGGCATCATCTAACTACAGAATGCCCGAAATGGCAGCTGCTATAGGAGTTACCCAAATTAAAAGAGCAGATGAATTCGTTGAAAAAAGAAATATTTTGGCTGAAAAATATGCGTCTATACTTAATAAAGAAAAATTAGAAGTACCCTCTATTCCTTCTAATATTGTTATGACGTGGTGGCAGTATATAGTTGCTTTACCTAAGGGAACAACATTAGAACAAAGAACTAAATTTTGTGAGGATTTATTAAATAAATATAATATTCCTACTGCTAATGCATACTGGCCTGCTTGTCATGAACAACCTGCTTTTCTTCAGTATGTTAATGAACATGAATATCCAGTAGCAGATGATTTACTTCTAAGACACTTATCATTACCTATGTATGTTGAAATGGACATTGATCAGGTAGAATATGTAGCTAACTCTGTTAATGAACTACTAAATGACTATTAGTATCCATCAACCTAATTACTTACCGTGGTTAGGATTTTTTGATAAAATCAAACGTAGTGATAAGTTTGTTATTTTTGATAATGTCCAGTACCCAAGAGGTAAAAACCATTTTGGACATAGAAATAAGATAAAGATCCATAATAATAGTAAATGGTTATCAATACCTGTTGCTGGGAGAAGTGAAATGAAAAACTTTAATCAAATAGGTTTTAAAAATGAAGAATGGAAGCTAGAACATCTAAGATTAATAAACATTTTTTATAAAGATGCTTATTATTTTGATACCTACTATAATTCTTTTAAAGAAATTTTACTAAAACCCTATAAAAGTTTAAGTGATCTAAATACTAGTTTAATTATATTTTTTTTAGAAAAATTAGATATTAAAACAGAAATTGTTTTTTCTTCGGAGCTAGTAGATGAGAATTTAAAAGGCTCTAATAGAATATTATCTTTATTAGATAAGTTAAACGCTACAAAATACATAACAGGTTCCGGACCAGGTTCAGTTAGATACATAAATGAAAAAGATTTTAAAGAAAGAAATATAGAATTAATTTGGCAGCATTATGAACATCCTAAATATAACCAACTACATGGGGAATTTTTACCATTTATGAATATATTAGACCTATTATTTAATATGGGTCCTGAAAGTAAAAATATAATATGAAAAGAGTATTAGCAATAGGAGCTCACCCTGATGATATAGAATTTGGTGTTGGGGGAACATTAATAAAACATAAAAATAATGGGGATTTTACAGTTTATTTATGTATGACTAACACTGAATCTGTTGATGGGGTGACTGGAAAAATATTAAGAACCGCCGAGCAGAATCAAAAAGAAGTTAGAGCAGCTGCTAGTTTTTTAAGAGTTGATGAAGTAGAATTTCTACCCTACACGGACCTTAAAGTTCCCTTTAGTTTTGAATCTATTAGTGGGATAGAAAGTATAATAAAAAAGTATAAAATAGATACTATTTACACCCATTGGGCTGGTGATGCTAATCAAGATCATATTGCTACTTTTAAATCAACAATGGCTGCTTCTAGATATGTTCCTAATGTATACTGTTATGAACAAATACCAGTCCCCAGACAAACTGCCAATCCTATGGTAATTAACCATTATGTAGACATCACCGATAGTTTTAAATCAAAGATATTAGCTTCTGCTTGCCATGAAAGTCAAATGGTTAAATATAAATCTCATGGGTTTGATGTAGAAGAAAATTTAGAAATACTTGGAAGATTTAGAGGCATTCAAGCTCAATGTAAATATGCTGAAGCATTTCAAACAGTTAAACAAGTAAAATGATTATAAAATCAAATCCTGAGTTTGGAGTAGAATTAGCATTAGTTGTTCCTTATGCTTATTGGTTACATAATCAAGGAAAATTAAGCGGGGTTATTACTAGCAAGGGAATGTCCCCCTACTATTATTTTTGTGATAATGTAAAAGAAGAATTCACATATAGAACTATAGATAACGCAGCGGCAGGATTAAATAATTTACCTAATAATTGGATACATGGTATTAATTCCTTAGAAGAACCAGGAGTGCTAGATTATGAAAAATGGGAAGTTCCTCCTTATTCTGATTATTTTTCTAATAATGAATTTAAATTTAATCGTCCTACTATTTTCTTAACTAATAAGTATAATTTAGAACATGGGGAAACCCCGTATGGTTATTTTAATATAGAAATATTATATGCAATCTTTAATTTATTGGATGAAAAAGGGTATGATGTTATATATAAAAGAGCTTCTAATAAAGAAAAAGAATTTGCTATAGATCAAAATGAAGCTAACTCACTTAGAGCTGGTTACCATGATATTAAGGCTAATGTAGAAGGTATAGGAGTAATTTCAGATTATGAATTCACTAGGTATTTTAAAAATGTTACCTTAATAGATAATTTAATAAGCAATTCTAATTATGGTTATAATGAATCCCAACTTAAAATTATGGCGAATTGTGAGGGTTTTATAACGGTATGTGGAGGTAATAGTATTCTATCTTCTATGTTTTGTAAACCTACAATTAGTTATGTTCATAAAGGAAAAGAACTTCGACCTAATTATTTTGGTCCTAATACATATTTCCAAAAATTATCTAATAATAATGTTTATCCCGCAATAGATGTTATAGGACATATTAACGAAAAAACTTATGGTCATAAAATAAATGAAACTGGCAAAAATGACTATTCTAGAGTAATAGAATTAATACAAAAATTATTTTAATGAATGTAACTATTAGTATAGATGACATACACCCTGAAAAAGGATGGGGATTAGAAGGAGATGTGCAGATGGAATATTTAGAATCTTTAAATAAGGATTTTGGTGCTAAATTTACTTTATTTATTCCATCTAATTATCATCGTAATTTTCCTATTTCTGAGTATAAAGAATGGATTGATTGGTTAATTTCAAAAAAATATTTTGAATTAGCTGCTCATGGTCATTTTCATGAAACATCCAACAAAGGCATGTGGGGGGAGTGTGAGTTTTTTGAACTTCAATCTGAAGATAAAGTATCCGAAAGAATAAAAATGATGTTAAATGAATGGGATAAAGTAAAATTTAAACCTCAAGGATGGAGAAACCCGGGATGGTTAGCATCACCAAAATCCTGCGAATTACTTCACCCTAACTTTAAATGGGTTGCAGTCCATTATGAACATAATAGAAACTTACATTGGGGTAAATGTAAAATGTTTTTTGGACATGATGGAATAAATGAAGAAAATATTAAAGTTCATGAAAATAATATTATGTTTCAATCTCATATTGCCGGGGATTGGAATAAGAATATATGGAATGAAGAAAATTATCTTATAGTCCAAAGATGGTTAAA
>CAACVC010000179.1_pt1 | contig 14784 bp, 7 predicted proteins | sample 2381761 | NCBI WGS metagenome assembly CAACVC01 (sample SAMEA5211966, study PRJEB30684) | marine metagenome | biome: Marine; feature: Epipelagic; material: Water | collected 2015-10-15 | depth 45 m
CTTCTCTTGTTAAAGGAAAGTACGGTTCAATTAATTCTTTTTTAAATAAATTTGATAACACATCGTTACGTAAAAAATCTTTATCTTTTTCTGATAGGTTTAAGTCAGGTGAAGCTATTTTAGTAAATATACTTTCTTGCAGTTGTTTATATAATTCTTTGTAGGTATCACGCATAGCTTTGTATTGTGCTTGACCACTTTCACCTAGTTTAGTCCAATCTCCATTTTCAGCATTAAATGCTACCCACGTATCTAATAGATCAGCATTACCATCTCTATCTGTTTTAGAAGAACCGTCTTTGTTCATGTAAGTTTCTTTATCCAACGAGGGGTCAACACGCCGTGTTGTGCTTTTATACACCACATCATCAAAAGTTTTTGCTAAAGTTGGGTTAGCAATTTTCCAATTTCGTAGGTTTGTCAACGTGCCATCAAGAGGTTTCTCTGCTTGGTTTACTGCACCCTGTTGTTTTTCAAACGCCTCGTGTATGCGTTGTACATTTTCAAGTCCAAAGTAAGAGGCAACGTCGGCTAGTCCTTGAGACGGTAGTACTTTAAACCCTACAAACTTAGCTCCTTCATTGCCAATACTATTAAATAAACCTCCGACTGCATCTAAAAAACCACTTAAAGGTTTACCTCTAGCAGTGTTACCAAAATCATAATATCCTTTGGTAATTCCGTTAGCTAATTCATTTACTTTTTTTTTACTAGTAGTCAGTAGCTCTAGGTCTCCTGCATTTCGATACTTAGGTGCAGGGGCAACAAGTTGTTCAAAGATGCTGTTTACTTCTGTAAGTGCGTCTGAGTTTAATGATACCAGTGGTCTGCCTGTTATGCGTCTTAGTATGTTTCCAATGGCACGTCTAAATCTTTGGAGTAAAGTTAAACTAGAGTCTTTTGTTATTATCTTTGAAAGTTTCTCTTGAAACTGAGGGTTACTCATTGCTTCAGACATAAACTCGTCAATGTTTTGTGTACCATATACTGTGTCTAATCTATCTACAGCTTGATTAAATATTTTCTTTAGACTTACAACTGGGCTTGACTGAGAATTATCTTTTATCTCTGCAGATACCGTAGCGTGTGTCATTTCATGTAGCAACGTGTGTACATTAATGCCTTCTACCGAGTCTAACTTTATAGTGTTTGTAGTTGGACTAAATATACCTGCTCTACCTTTACCAAGCTTATTTACAATCTGTAGTTTGGTTGAACCAACATTGTTTAGTAGAGTACCTGCAAGTTTTTGTATTGCCGCGTTTGGACTTGTTGTTTGCAACCCTGCAAGAGCGCCTCTTAAATCGCCATCCATAAGCGAGGCTTTTACAACAGGGTGCATAGGTATATCTAAAACTACAGCGTCTGTGGTTAAGCTAAAGTTTTTAAGTGGTTTGCCTTTATACGCACTAGACATCTCTTCTTCAAACACGGCAAAATCTCTAAGAGCTGCACGAGCGTCTCGTTGCGTGTCTTCCTCAAGTAGTTTTCTTTCAAGTGCGGCGGCTTCATTTACTTTTTTAAGTTTAGCCGCTTCTTCTTTACGTTCTTTTACAATACGATCTTCTTTACTGCCTTCAAAAGCAGTTGTTTCTGCTGCAGTTTTACTTTGTTCTATTTCTTGTCTAGTAATAAACGCATTTGTTTCTTCGCTCATATTGGCTCTTACCCACTCAAGAGCAGAAGCTGCACGAACTTTACCCGTGCCTGCAAAAAGAACATTATCTGTATCGGGTAAAGATTTAGAAGGTTCGTACTTTTTATTTCCAAACTCTTTGTCATGCACCATTGCTATGATTGCATCCGTGGGTTGTCTGTATTTACTAAAATATAAAGCCGCTGATACTTTAGGAGAAAATGTTTGTTTTCTATCTTTTATTTTTCCGTCAGGAGTATACTCTATTAACTTTTCTTTTCTTAAGTTAACAACTTTACCTTTATCTAAATTAGTGGTTGCATCAGGAGTTTTATAATCTGTCCGTCGTCCTACCCATCGTTTTGCTGCTTCAACTAATATCTCAGGACTGTTAGCATCAAACTCTTTGTCTAATGCTTTACGCATAGTTGCGTTAACTTTTGGGTCTTTGTCTGTCTTTTTATCTGCAAGAGCATCAAGTTTAATTTTCTTGACCGCAAGTTCACTTAATACTTTTCGTTGTCTTTCTTTTCTTTTAACAGTTCGTTCAATTTCTAACTCGCTTGGCTGCTGACTAAGAAGGTTAGGATTGTCTCTATAAAATCTTTCTATGTTTACTGTATCTGAACCTGTCTTTCTAGGAAGTTGTTTTCTTAGTTCTTCTTGTAAAGTTGTAGTTTTTTCTTTCCCAACGGCTTTTTGAAAAACGCTCATAGCTTTTGCACGTTGTCCTGACAACCTAGCACGGGCAACATTATTTTTTTCTGCTTTTATGTCTTCAGGGGTAATAGGGTACGTAGATTTTAATTTATCTATTTCAGTTTGAGTATATGCTTTAGCACCGCGCCTCACAGGTGCAGGTCTTACATCTTGAACAGTTGCTTTAGCACCGCGCCTCACAGGTTCAACCTCTGTTTCTACTGGCGCAGCCACAGGTTCTACTGATGCAGCGGGTGCAGGTCCTGCGTCTATTAAACTTCCTACATACTCTGCCTCACCTGTCTTTCTATACAAATCATCTACGTTAACATTTTTAAATAACGTGTCTATTTGAGCTTTAGTAGCCTTGTCTTGCGTTTCTCTCTTAACGGCTGTAATTACCTCATTAAAAATATCTTCTGGTACTACACCCTTTGCACCTATTGGATTTGCGTATAGTTGATCAAACGTACTAAGAAGTTGTTCTTTATTTTTTATAGTAGCATCTTCTACAACTTTACGTCTCATATTAGAAACAAGCCGTTGCCGTCCTTGTATAACTTCTAATGGAGGAGTATCAAACGTAGCGGCGGCAGTTTCTTTAGCTTCTTGTTCTGCTATTATCTTATCTTGTTCTATTTTTTGTTCCGCTGCTAACCTTGCATCAGTTTGTTTTTTTGTTTCTACTGTTTCTCTTGCGGTTCTTGCTGTACCTTCTGGGTCAACAACAATGTTTGGCGGTGCAGGTAATTGTTTTCTAGGACCTTCTAATTTTTTTATGGGGTCTACTATTGCAGCCTGTGGTTCAAGTTCAGATTTACGTTTTGGCTTTGCGGTTTTTTCTGCTATTTTTTCTTGCGCACGAGTTGCAAGAGTTTGATCTGTTATTGCTTTTGTTGGTGCTATTTGAAGATTTGTAGCAGATGTTGGAGAGTCGGGATACAATTCGCGTCCAATATCAGGACGCGGTGCAGGTAATGCTAAAGGTTTTTCTTGATCTAAAGCTTGTATTTGTTCTGTAATATCAGTTTCTTCTGCGGGAGGTGGTGTGCCTCTAGCACGAACCCTTGGTGCAATCATCTCAGCAAAAGCTTGTACAAAACCACCTACACCTGCGCCGTAGCCAAATGCTTCTCCAGAACCTGTAAACGTACCTTGTTCTGGGTTGTATATACCTTGTTCAATAAGATTTTGACCTACATTAGCTGCATATTCTTGAAATCCTTCAACCCCTGCTTGTTCAAGTACACGTACACCTCTATCTTTTAATTTAGTACTAAGTTCTTTACCTACATTTTTACTAAACCTACCAAGTAACAAACCTACAGGTAATAGTTCAGAAGCCCCTACAACCCCTCCAAGTATAGAAGCTCTAGCTCGTTCTGCAGGAGTTGCTCCTTCTTCTCTTGCTCTTTCAACAGCTTCACCCATACCTGCGGTTACAGCTAATGTACCACCTGCTGCAGGGTTAACAAGAGTTGCTCCAAGTATACCTCCAAAAGAACCAAGTGCTTCACCAAACTTACGAGGTATAGCAGATGCCCCTACGCCTACATTTGCACGGGGGGCTAGAGGTTCTTGAATTACATCGAAAGCGCCTTGTATACCTTCTCTTACAGGATCATCAAAAGCATCGGGGACAAGAAAATCTGCTGCTCCAATAGCTCCTGTTTCTAATATACCCGCAGCCCCACCAAGAATACCTTTACCAAATTCTGCAATGCCTTGACCAATACCCCCAGGTTGAAGTTGAGAAAGTTGTAAATTTCTAGCAGCTTCTTCGGCGGCTCTATCTCTTGCAGGTGCAGGTGTACGTTCTTTTATAGCATTAGCTAATAGCGCTGCATCTTGTGTTGCACCTCTAGCTTCTGCGTTTCTTAACGCTGTTTTAAGTTGGTCAAGTGAAGCCATTTTAATCCCTCACTATGTATTTCTTGCAACTACAGCATCCATTGGATCGGTCATTAGATCCTGTTGCAACTGTCTAACTCTTGCTTGTAGTTCTTTTCGTTGAACTAACAACCCTACATCTCCACTACTCATTGGATCAGCATAACGTTCTAATTCAGCGGCAGATGAAAGTCTTAATAAATTTACTCTTTTTTGTATTTTTGTTGTATCTTTACCGTCCTCTATCGCTTCTTGAAGTTCCGCATCTGCTTTTCTCAATGCCTGATTTGTTGGAGTGTCAGATAATTGTGTTTGCAACGCTGCAATTTCAGCATTTACTTGAGTTAAACGGTTCTGTAATACATTTACTGAATTAATTTTGTTAAGTTCTTGTTTAGCAATAAGTGTGTCTTGTTGTATTTTATTGGTAAATTCTTGTTGGTCATAATCACGACCTGTTCCTCCACGCAAAAGATAAATAAGTCTACTTAAATCTCTTTCTTTTTCTTTTCCCCCACCTGTACTTGTTGGTGTCTTTGGTGTTACAGGTGTTTCAATAGAATCAGGTGTTTCTTCTACAGGAGTAGAATCTCCAGGATTTAAAAGTTTACTTCCTATTAATCCTGCAACCCCTGCAGTTTGTGCTGTTCTTCCTGGAGAAAATTGTCTTGCCCCACTTTTAAGCGGGACTCCTTTTTTAGTTACTTTGGGTACGCTATAAGTTGATTGCGCTCCTTTACGTAGCCCTCGACCTGCAGCCTGCGCACCTCTAGTTAACATACCTGCGCCTTTTGCTGCCTGTAGCCCCCTTAACCCTGCAAGTCCTGCCCTTGTTAAACCTCCTGCTATACCTACTCCAGGAATAAACATAGATGCTGTTAAAGCAGCTTCTAAAGGAGACATGCCTCCTAAATAACCTTGTCCACTTGTTAAGTATGAACCTGCATCTTTAAGTGTATCTACAAACCCACCATCTTGATACCCAACAATACCGCCTTGAGCCGCAAATTGTCTTCGTTGCACAGGCGCTCTAGTTATGCCTTGATTTCTTATACGTTGCATATTTTTTTGTGCATTTTTAGCTTTGTTTTGTAAAACTCCTGCTATTGCCTGCATAACTTCTTGTTGCGCTTTGTTTTGTAACTCAGCTTCGTTTTGTTGTGCAACAGTTCTAGGGTCACTTTGCATTGAGAGGGACATTTCTCTAGCCGTGGCAGCTTTATCATTAAGAACTTTTTCTGCTACTAAAGCCTCTCCAAGACTTCTAGGTAGTCCACTAGGCTTAACAGGTTGTCTCTTTTTCATTAACTCAGATTGAGGTAACGACTGAAAAGCAGTTTCTTTTTTATCAAGTTCTGATGTTAAACTTCCTAATCCTAAAGCCATATTAACTCCTTACGTATACGTACTTGCGCCAACGCCAGACTGCCCTTCGTTTAAAGAATCTCCACTAAGATCAGGAGGTGAATCTCCACTACCAAACGCATCTGGATATTGTTTAGCAAATTCTTCAAAAAGTTCAATTAATTTACCTGCATCCCCAGTTAACTGTTCATATCCTGTTGGTTGGGAATACGTATACGCCTGTGTTTCAAGAGGTAATCCTTGTAATAAAGACTGCATAAATTGAACTTGTTTATACGGAAACATTTTTTCTTCTATAAATTGTAATTGGTCAGCAGTTATTCCTTGTTGTTCTATATCTCTTTGAGTTTCTCCTGCACTTAATTGCATGTCTAAAGCATCAAGCCCAAATCGATCTCTTTTCGTAGCTGCATCTAAGGCTCTATCTTGTTGTACATTAAACTGCCCCATTGCTTTATCATAAGCATCTCTGTATCCTTCTCCTGTAATACCCGCTAGATTTTGTAATAAATTTCTTTGGTTTTCTGCAGCCATCACAGCTTGACGACCCCCACCAAAAGCCCCCGCCTGTAACAATCGACCTGCAGATCTCTGTCTTTCTATGTCAGATTGCCGTCTTGCTTCCTCTAACTGTGGGTTTAGTGCAGCCATAAGATATGGGTTCATAAGTCCTTGCGCTGCTTCAGCAGTAAACTCTGTAGGTGCGTAGGTTCCCATAGTATCTGTAGGAATATTTAAACTACCAATACCTTCAAAAGCTGTTGTTTGTAAATCAGATGCACCTGCTGTCAAAGGTCCTTCATAAGCTTCATAAGGAGTATCAGCTAATGCTGCTCCTTTGCCCATCATTTCTGTAACATAAGGACCTGCATAAGTCGTTAACGCCGACTCCGTGCCTACTTGAGTACCTGCTTGAGTTCCTTCTGTATTTACACTTAGACCATCATCTTCCATATCTGTCTCCTACACTTTCGGTAAAAACTTTTGAGGGTTTATTTCTGGGGCTTGTTTTTTTGTACCCGTTCTAGCCATACGCACATCGCCCATAAAATCGTCTAAAACTTTAGCTCCTGCGTCTGAATTACCGTTACCTAAATGACCTACAACATCTGCGGTTATAACATATTCACCGTCACTTAAAGCTGCAGGGTCTTCACCATCTATCATAGCAGGGACTTTATCTGCCATACCATCTGTTGCACCGTCTAACATACCACCCTTTGCCAAACCTCTTGCGTCTTTATTTACACCTCTACCAAAACCTCCACCTAATATTTGTAATAATTGTTCTAAAATGCCTTCACTGTTAATTTTTAAAGTGCCATCATCATTATACATGTCACCGTACTTTTTATCCCACTCTCTTCTTTCTTTTTGTCTTTTTCTAAAAGCATTATCTTTATTTAAAGAACCTTTAAAATCACCTATCTTTGGCTTTGGTGGTTTAGGTGGCGCTCCACGACCCTGATATGTAGCAGGGGGAATAGTTGTATCTTTAGGAACACCTTGTAAAATTAACTCTAATTGAGACATAAAATCTTCGTTTCGCATCTCAGGACCGATACCTGCACCTGTAGGATATGTGGTCATTCTTCCTCGATTAATACCTATTTGATCTTCTAAAGTAAGACTTTCAGGTCTATTTGCTGTTGTAGTTTCTTGAGGAGCAGGAGGTCGATATTTAGGTAAATTTTCTTGAGTTATTTCAGAAGTAGGAGCAGTAGGTTTAGGTTTAGGAAGTGATAAAATACCAAGGCTTCTTGCGTTTTTAGGGTCAACATTATTTGGATTCTGTAACAAAGGACCAAGAGATGGGTTAAATAATTCTCCAATATCTTTTTTTGCTAAACCTAAACGTTCTTTAAGAGGTAACGCATAATACTCATCAATCGTTATACCAAGAGCTTCTGCATCTTTTCTAGCTTGTTCTTGTGCGCTAGCTATACCACCCGCTGACATACCTATTCTTGGGGTTTCTTCATTTTGTTGCATAACACTCTCCATAATACCCCCACTATATGGAATTGAACTTCCTGTACCACCTTTACCTGATTGAAAATCAGAAATAGCTTGATCAACTATAAAGTCTAAATCGTCACTTGGAGAAGTTTCAACAGTTTTGACCCCTGCCTCTATCAGCTCTTGTTGTAATTTTTCAGGATTATTAAGAAGCTCTTGTTGATGTTTTATAAGATCCATGGCAGAAAATGTTGGCACAGGCATAGTTTCAATTACAGCAGACGCGGGAGACGTTGATGCCTTTGCCCTACCCTGTGTTCTTGGGGTTTCTACATTTTGTTGAGGGATAGCAACAGGTGGGATTGAACTTCCTGTACCCATTTTAATATCGTTAGAACTAGGTATTGGTTTAGCAGAAAATGTTGGTACAGGCATATTTTCAATTACAGCAGACGCGGGAGCAGGAGGTGCAATAGGAGAAGAAGGAGGTGCAGTAGAAGGTATAACAGAACTTATTCCTTTTGGAGTTTGTGCTAGCGATAATTCTTCTACTTGTTTTTCTGCCGCTGCTTGTGCTTCTTCTAATGTTATAGGTTTTGATTCAGGTGTTGTTGCATATTGCATATCTGTAAAGTAACGCCGTCCACCACTTCCTGGGCGACGATTAGGATCATTCGTAATTGGCACACGACGGCGAACAGCAGTATAGTTTGGTACACTACCTTGATACCCCACAGGTTGATCTGGACGACCAAAAAGCCCTGGAGCTAAATTAAAACCACCAGGACTGCCTAATAACGCCGCAATACCCGCAAGTTTACCAGGATCTAATTTGCCATCGGTAGAAAATAAACTACCCCCGACATCGCCAATAAAATCAAAAAAACTAGATAGCATTTAAGAAATACTCCTTAAAAAGTTAAGTAGTTGGTCTGTTGTACCATAGGGAGAAGTGCCAGTAAACCTGTTTTGTTGTTCTCTGTTACCAAATATACTGCTAAAATCATAAGGATCACCTATATCTGCAACGCCTGACGGTTCTACTTTTACTTGTTGCCCATATAAAATATTTCTAATTTCATCTACAGGATCTTCCTCTTCTTTCTCTTCCTCTTCTTCAGTTTCTATTACAGGATCAGCAGGAGGTGTAACGGGAGGCACTGCGGGAGGTAATATAGGAGGAATTACGGGTTCTCCAACTGTGGTATCTGCAATAGTATCTGTACCTGTCTGTGTACCTGTCTGTGTACCTGTCTGTGTACCTGTCTGTGTACCTGTAGTAGTATCTGTACCTGTCTGTGTACCTGTCTGTGTACCTGTAGTAGTATCTGTACCTGTGATAACATCTTCACCTGTACCCGTAGTAGTATCTGTACCTGTTGTTACGTCTCCTGTACCTATAACTCCTGCACCTACTCCTGCTCCTGCGCCTATATCTGTATCGCCTTGCCCGATTGTTTCTCCATCAGTGCTAGTTATTGCATTTATTAACTCTGTTGTTGTGTCACCTGCGAGTGTTGTACCCGTACCTGCAGTTGCAAATTGATCGGTTTCGTCAGTAATTTCTGGTTTAGTAGTTGTTATCACAGGTGTTGTACCCGTACCTGCGGTTGCAAACTGATCAGTTTCGTCAGTAATTTCTGGTTTAGTAGTTGTTATCACAGGTGTTGTACCCGCTCCCGCAGGTGTCCCCAATGTATCTGGATCTTTTATTACAGGTGCATCATCTCCCGTTATATCTGTAAGTGTTGCTCCCGTTCCTGCGCCTGATCCTGTTAAATCTATATCTAGATCATCAACCACTTTTGGACCAGTACCTGCCATAATATTTGCGCCATCAGCGGCGGCTTGAGATGCGTAAGGTATAGTTGTACCTTCTATATATGGACTTCCAGTAGCATCAGTAAACATACCTGCAAACTCGTCTGCACCAGAGTCATCAAAACCCGTGCCTGTTATAAGAGGTCCAATTTCGTCGTATGTGCCTGATTCAGGAAAAGTAGTAGTGACTTGTTGTAATGTGGCTGCGTCTATAGGTTTGCCATCTGCAAAATATTGTCGAACCCCATCAATTACTTCTGAAGTAACTATTGCTCCAGTTATAGCGGTTGCCGCTGCTAAAAGTGCTTGAACTGCAGGTGTCATAACAGGAGCTAATAAAGGAGCAGCAAACACAGCTCCTTCTGCAGAAGGTACAATTGCGTTAGAAAGTGTGCTATAAGCATCTTTTATAGTGTCAAGGTATTCTTCTGGTTTACTTGCTTCTTGTTCAGCTTTAGCACCAAAAGCGTCTGATAGAAAATCTTCAACATTAGAAATATTTTTCCCTGCATTTTCAAAATATTCTTTTATTGTTTTATCGTCTTCAAAACCTTCCCCAGTACCAGGAATAGCAGTAGAAAGAACATTATCTACCCCAATATCATCAGACAATGTTGCAGGCTCATCAGTAAAAAATACATCTTCTGTTCCACCTAAAGAAGAATCAGGATCACCTAGTGTTTCTTTAACAATATCATCAAATGCGGCTGATCTTTCTTCATAAGTTAATTCAGGATTTGTTGCGGCTCCCACCATTGCATCAAAAGTTTCGTCATCAAGCCCAGGAAATAAACTTGTTATTGTATCTTCTGCGTCTGAAATAGATAAAGGTGTAGTCGGTACAACAAACGCCCCGCCAAACTTGTCATTATATGCAGAAAGAGTAGTACCAAGCTCATCATCTGGATTATATTCGCCCCCAGTGTTTATAAAATTTATTGCGCCTGTTCGCCCTCCAAGATGTGCCATAGCACGAAAACCATCTTTAGTTACTCCTGCATCGAGTACTGTATTTCTATCTAAACTATCATAAAGTTCATCAATATCATTTATGTGCCATGCGTTAACTGTATCTTGTAACTCATTGTTATTTTTAAATTCATCTAAAGTAATATTAGTATTATTGTCTTTATTATAATCATCAATTCTATCTTGCCCAAATTGTAGTAATCCTACAAAACGTCTTCCTTGACTATCTTCATACTCAGCTTGATAATTATTGCTACTTTCACTTCCTGCTAACTTGTTAACATAATCCTTAACGTCCGTACCTTTAAATGTGAGTGAGTTATCGGCAGCTTCACTATAAAGAGGTCCGTACAAATCTTCATAATTGGGCGCATCTGGTCTAAGAGGTGGAGCGCCATCAGTTAACCCTAATCCTTCTAATTCTTCTTCTGCTGTTTTTATAACAGGTGCATCTGTAGCATCTGCGGGAGACTCTAGTGTATCTGGATCTTTTATTACAGGTGCATCATCTTCAGCCGTTACCGTTGTAGGGTCTGCTATAGAGTCACCTCCTTCAGGTTGAGAAAGAGGGTCTGTATCTACGTCGGGTGGGTAAAATATACTTCCAGTGTCTACTTGATCTCCACTTTTTCCTCCTGCAGTAGCAAATTGTTCTGTTTCGTCAGTAGTAGGTGTTGTTGCACCTGTATCTCCCAAATCACCCACACCAGTTAAACCTGCTTCTTCTAAGGATTCGGCAAGCTGTTGATACCCTTCAACATCAACATCTATGTTCTTTTCTATTTCTTCTTTTGGAGTTGTTGCAAAAGTCGTCATTGCATTTCCTATGGCGTTATCTAAATCTTGTCCTTTAGTTAGATTTGATATGGTGTTTGCGAACCCATCGATAACGTCTGAAGAAAAACCTGCTTCTTGTCCTATGGCATTTGCTATTTCTTTACCAATATTATCTATAGCTTCATCCATACCAATAGCGCCCAACACTATGTCTTTCGTCGTTGCTCCTGATCCAATACCTTTAATAGTGTTAATTAATTCTTGTGGCGGTTCTGTTCCTAATATGTTTGGTAAATCTTTAATTATGTTGTTTGTTAAAGTAGTAAAACCACCCAACCCTGTAAAAGCTTGAAACGCATTAAGATTTCCGTCTGATACACCTTTAAGCACTGTTGCTGCAGTTGTATAAGGCACAGATAACCCACCTGAAGCAATAGCAAGAAATCCTTTTCCTATACCACTATCAATAAACCTATTTATAGCACCGCCAAGACCTTCGTTTCTTTCGCCCTCTGCGCCTTTTTCCCAATCTACTGCGTGTTCAAATTTTGTTCTACCCGTATCTTTTTCTACATTTTCTCCATCTTCGTTCACATAAACTTGCGCCCAAGTTTTACCTACATCTTTAAAGACCGTGCCATCTTCACCAAATCTATAACCTTCTCTAGGTTCACCGTTTTCATCCATATACGCACTTGTATCTGTTAGGGGAGTTAAATTTTCATTAACAACTTCTTCATAGTTATCCAACATCCCCGCAGCTCTGTCTTCGTTACGAGTGCCTATATCAATCTCATTACCGTCTTCGTCTTGGTAGTACCAATACCCATCACTTTTTTCATAAATATCAGTGTCATAAGGTGGGTTTGCTATTGCATCTGCTTGAGTTGCCGCCGTTGTTGCCTGTTCTGCTTGAGCTGCTAATGTATCTGCCGTCGTCTGCGCTTCTGTATAATTTTGTTGGGCTTCTTGTGTTTCTGTTACTTGTTCTGGAGTTATATTAGGGTCAATATATCCTGCAGTCCCATCTATATTAGGTCCTGTAAACTGTCCTGTGCCAGGGGCTGAAAGCATTGTTTCATAAGCATTTTCTGCATTTTGTATTGCTGCTTCTGCCTCCGCTGCTAACCTATCTGCTTCTGCTTGTAACCTGTCTGCCTCTGCTTGAGCCGCTTCCTGTTCTGCCGCTTGTGCTTCCGCTAGCCTCGTCGCCTCTGCCTGTTCTTCCTCTAGTCTTTCTGTTACTGCTGCTCCTGCAGTTAGGAAATCTTCGCTTGGACCAATACCAAAACTACTTAAATCTAAATCTGGATTACTTTCTGCTATTTGAGCTAAAGCTGCATTTTGTTTGTCTATGTCTTCTTGTGTCGTTGGTTTTCCTGACCAAAAATTAAAGTCGCCTACTTTTGCCATTATGTTAACTCCAATACACTAGCAACAACATGTAACCTGTTAGCAGTAGCAGCAGTTACTTTTATTATTTCTCCTGCAGTAACAACAAGAGGTGCAGTAAGTAGCTCTGTTGTAGCATTTGCGCTAATAGACTTTGTTTTAAATAGACTAAACACACTAGTGCCATTAGTCAAAGTAACAGTTATAGTATCTGCGTTACCTGAGTCTTCAGATACAAGTATAGACTTAAATATAGCAGTTGTAGACGTTGCACAGGTGTAAAGTGTTGTGACACTTGTGCTTGTTAGATCTGCTTTTGCATTTGTATACGTATTTGCCATTAGCTAAAAAACCACGCTTGTGCTTCGGATCTGTTTACAATAGCAGTGTCACGTAATGTATTATCTATTTGACTAAAATATATACGTAATAATGCGTTAAATTCACTTACATACAACTTATCATATTCATCAGGAGGAAAAGGTAGTGCAGGTGCGCGAAACTCTACTTTATATTCTGTAGTCATTAGCGCCTCCCATCTGGACGCATATCAAGTCTTGGAGCGCCTAACTGCCATTGAACTCCTGTAGCACTTGACTCTATTTTTAAAGACATTTGCCTACCTCGAACTCGTGTGTGTACTTGCGTTGTATAGACCTCTACAGGAGATGTAGCTGAACGTGTTATTGTGCCTGTATTCACACCACTTTCTGACGCGGGGTTGTTGTATCCTGAACCTGAAGACCCCAAACCAAAAAATGTCATTGTTACAACAGGACTATCAGCAGTGGACCCCTCAAAAGATACATCAGGTATTACACGAGACATTAACATAAACTGATGTCCATCATCTAAATCAAACTCTGCTGAAGTAATAAACGAAGATATAGCCGCTGTAGTACCTGTTTCATTATCATCTATACCATTCTCATGATCAACAAGCACTCCATTGTAAGTGGCTGCTAGCGGGAAGTTACGAAGTCCTGAGTCAAGCCAAGCAGACCGTGCCATAGACCCATAATACCAAATATTTTCTACATAATTGTACACGATATATTTATCAATATTAGTGGCACTGCTAGAACAATAAAACCACCATATTTCATTATACCCTTCATTACTACCACCAAACACCTGAGTATATTGTTCAGTATTAAAATCAGTAAAAACATGTTTACGTAAATCACATGGTAATGTTTGCACCCGTCCATCATATTGATAAAACTTATCTTTACCCATCCAATAGGTTGCGCCCCCCGCGGTAACCATAGCATTTTGAGAAGCTATAGATATTTTTTCACCAATAAGTTGAGAACTCCACACACCTGAATCTATTCCTACATACTGTAAAGCATACAAAGCGGAATCAGTCCAAATAAGAATTTCTTGTCTACCTTGTTTTGCTCCAACTATCTCCGTTCCTTTAGATAATGTTAGAAACCCTGCTTGACTAGTAGCAGTAACCTCCCAATTTACAGCACTTTCTATATCTGACCAACGTATAAGCATAGGGTCTTGAGTAGTAGATCCGTATATATTAGCGCCAAAACAAAACACAAAATTACTTACATCAGAAACTAATATTCCGTTTTGAACGGTAGGTACATTAGATGCCCCTGCAAGAGTGCTAAGTTCAACTGCTCTTGTCTCTAAAGGAGAATCTACGCTTGCATCCCAATAATACAAACGACCTCCTCTTGGTCCAAAGATTAAGTCTTCTGTAAAATTACTTTGTGTCCATAATCTAAAATCTTCTGTACTTGTTTCACCAGTACCAAAAGGACCTGACCCCCAAGCACCTGCGCCCCACCCTCGGACTTCTGTAGCAGATGCTGCAGTTGTACTTACTTGATAAGTTGCTACAACACTATTACCGCCGTTGCCAGAATCTGAAGAAGTAGATGCAACATTAGTAAATTTTAATGTACTGTCACTAAAACTTTTAGCAAGAATTGTGTAAGTATCTGGAGTCTCTACTGCTTCTATTTGATAATTTCTATTTAAAACAGTAGCAGTAATATTACCTCCTAGTGAAGCAGCTCCACTAAATGTTACAAAGTCTCCTGCAACAACTCCATGAGCAGCATCTGTAACAAGTATAGTAAAACATGTTACTGCGGCTCCAGAACTATGTGTTGCCGCTGTTGTGCTAGTAGCCACGTCGTCTACAAGCTTAGAGGCTCCTCGTGTACAACCTGTCAACGTGTTGTCAGTAATACCTGTATAAACTCTTCAACTTTTGATGGTATTGCCCGATCATTACATAACTGGATTAC
>CAACVC010000180.1_pt1 | contig 14726 bp, 9 predicted proteins | sample 2381761 | NCBI WGS metagenome assembly CAACVC01 (sample SAMEA5211966, study PRJEB30684) | marine metagenome | biome: Marine; feature: Epipelagic; material: Water | collected 2015-10-15 | depth 45 m
GTCTCCCTCTCCCACTGTTGGGCTATCTTGGGGAGGTTGCGATACATCCACCTCCTCTGTGCTTGGCTTTTGAACGGCATCTTCTGTGTATTTATTAGTTATTTCATCTATTTTTTCATCTACTTTTATTAATTCGTTTTTTGCACTTTTAGTTGGGTTATCTATTAAAGCTCTTCTTCTTTTTTCTAAAGGCAATAATTCTTGTATCCCTTCATCAGGTATATCAGGGAAAACATTTTTTAATTCTTGTTCTAATATAACGTCTTTTTTTTTAGTTTCAGCTAGGGCTTTTAATTCAGAATTGTTCTCTATACTTATATCTGTAGCTGCAATTTCTTGTGCTGTTCCTTTATTAAGTAAAGTTTGCACTTGTTTTAAAGTAGCACTACCACCGTTTAACTTATATTTTGCTGGTTTACTAAGTCCTAATGCAATAGATATGGGAGCGGTGGAGAGTCCTGTAGCACCTTCAAATAATACTTCAGCCACATCTTGCTCTTGCCCTGCCACTTCTCTAGCTAAGGCTTCACCTGTTGCGCCCCCTACCGCCTCAACTGTAACCCCCAAAGTACCCGCTAAAGTCTTGGTTGTTTTTAATGCAGCTTTTCTAGTTACTCCCGCAGCTAACCCTCCAGTTAAAGCATCAATAGCAGCAATAGATATACCTCTTCCAAGCGCTTTATTTTGAATTGAATCCATGGCGTCTTCATCTTCAAGAATTTTTCTTATACCCTCTTCATCAAAACCTAATCCCTTTTTCTCTAGCTCTTCTTTTAAAAATTCCGTATAAGACAACCCTGTTTCCAAAGCACCAGAGATACCAGCGATTCCCCCTGCTAAAGTTCCAACTCCAGGAGCTATAGCTGTCCCTCCTGCCGCACCTACAGCTCCGGCTGCAAGAGAAGCTGGATTTAGCATAGCAGCTATAGATGAAGTAAACAGTTGAGGTAATACGGATGGGTTGTTAACTACTCCTTTTATAAATCCATAAAGCCCTTTGCCCTCATCCTCGTATATTTTTGTGAAATCTTGCATTTCTTCAGAAGGCCCAAAGGATTCCATATTCTTGACGGCTCCTATGTATTCTTGTAAATCTTCATCAGATATATTTTTACCTTGAGCAAATAATTGCAAAGCATCATCAACAGTAGCCCCTTGATTTATTCCTTGCACCCCTGACCTATATAAATCGCCAAAAAAATCGGTGACTTCGTTTTTACCAAACGCTCTTTCTATAGCGGTATCTTGTTCAGTTTGTGGGGGAGATCCTGCTTGAGTGTTTCGAAATTGCTCTGTTTGTGGGTCTTGGACTGTAAGTTGCTCCGATCCACCAGCGGCCGATTCGGAAACCATATCTTGTGATGGGGATAAAAAAAAATTATCAAACTCTCCTAAGTTATAACCTTCAGCGTCAAAAAAGTTATAGAGTTCCTCCCGTTGAGGACTATCTAATAAAAGCGCACGTTTAAAATTATCTAAATCGCCAATATTATAACCTTCGTCATTAAAAAAATCGTAAAGCTCAATTATTTTTTTTTCATCCATGAGACACTGTTATTATTGCGATATTGGAGTTTTCTTTTTATCTTGTGATTGATCTTGTGATTGATCTTGTGGTACATTAGAACCTACATTTTTTAACTGTAGATTGGCCTCTCTTACTTGTTCCGTCGCATCACTTAGAATTTTCTTTATAACATCTTGAATGTCGTTTGTAAACGGCACACGTTCTTCAATGTTTAATGAAGGTATTTTTATAACAAACCCCTTTTCTATTCTTCTTCCTCTTCCACCTTGTCCACCTCGACCAGGTATTTTATCTTCATAAACTTCCACCTCCCCTTTTTGAAAGTTTTGATTTAAAAGAATTTCTTTAATGTCTTTGGCTTTTTCTTCATTTACTTCTGTTATTTTTTCAATAACATCTGAAACTTTTGTAAAAATCTGTGAATTCCCTTCAAATCTTGTTAACACATTATTAGGGTCGTCTATACTTTTTATTTCTTCTATTTCTTTTGGTGCGTATATTCCTTCTTCATCAGTAATGGTATAGCCATCAAAGTTTATGCTGTCTACTATTTCTGCCACGTTTATTTTTGGGCCTAACAACTGTTGCAATCCTTTTTCTACACTTCCTTTAATATCATCGGATAAAGTAATAGTTTTTTTAACCAATTTATCTTGATCATTAATAATAGAATATACTATAGAATCTTTACCTACTTTTCTTATGCTGGTTATGTTAGGGTTAAATTCTAGAACTACCTGTAAATTTTCATTTAAAGATTGGTCGTTTCCAGCGGCTAAAGCGTTTCTAAAAAACTCACCTAATCTAATGTTTGCCTCTAGTTTATTTCTAGCGTTTATTTCTGTTCCGGTTGGTGTTTTAGGTTGAGGCTGTTTTATCGAAGCATCTACTTTTGTTTTAAGGTTATTTCTAACTATATCTTTAGCCTTATTTAATTGAGCCGTTGTTAAAACAACATTTCCGTTTGGATCGTAAAATATTTTATTAACGTCTTTATTTTTTTCGTCAAAAGTTAAACTGTATTTTGTGCCGCTGTGATCAGCTAGTATGCTAGCCGCTACTTTTGAATTAACACCACCCACTATGGCATCAACTTGAAAGTCCACTGCACCATTTATATTTTTAATAAATTCATCTCGTTGCTCTTCTGTTAAAGATTCAAAATTTAAAGAGGTGACACTAACTTCTTTGCCGGATGCGTCTTGGTAAGTAAAGGTGCCTAAAGCGTCTGCGACTTGATTTAAAGTAGCATCTAATTTAAAATTATTAAAAGTTTCTGTTGATAATCTAACAAGTTCTGAAGCGTCCATAAAGTCTCCTCGTTTAGAGGAAACATTGCCAAATTCATCTAAGATGGAAACATTAACGCTACCTGTTAAAGGATTAATATATGATCCACTTTTAGCAAAATTTAAATAGCCTTCCATTTGCGCTTTTAAATCCGCTTCTAAAACACTAGCTTCTCCGTTGTTAATTCTATCCATAGAAGCTTGGTAATTTTCATTAAACGAATTCCCGGCTTTAAACATTAAATCCGTTCCTGTTTTTAAATTAGCTCTTCTTTGATAATACTCTTGTTCAGAAATAAATCCCGACTTTAAAGCTTGTAAATCTCTTAAGGCTTGTTTAGAGGCTTGACTAGAAAAATCAGACATAAACCGGTTGGCTTCTGCATAAGATCCTTGAGGTTGGTCTAACAGCTGACTAGAAAACTCTGCCGACTTTGCGTTTATATCATCTTTTCTTTTCTGTCTGCCTGTAATTTCTTTATCAATAGCATCAGACATTTGTTTCCCAATGTCTGCCCAATTAATTATATTAGGCTTACTGTCTCTTACATACCCATATCCCGCCATAATTATACTATCCTAGTTTCATTATCTTCTATAATACTTACTCCGTCTAAAAAACCAGGTCTACTTAAAGATGCAGGGTCAAAGATAAATTGACTATCTACTCCAAAAATTGGGTTGTTAGGTTTTAATATTTGTGCATCTATAGCTTTATTATCTATTAGTGCGCCAGAATAAGGCAATTGAGTTACATCTTTTGCTGAGGGATATAAAGGAGCTGCCTTCAGTGCTTGTGTTCCAAGGCTTACTACCCCTTGTGCCCCTGCTTGCTTTAAAGCTTGCTCTCTAGCTCTTGCATCAGCCGCTTGAGATTCAAAACCAGCTGCTTGTCTGAGCTTTAGATTTGCTTTTGCACCTGCTAACCTAAGATCTTCGTTAGCCGCATCTCTTTGTATTTTTTGAGCCTCTTGACCCATAGCCATTCTAATTTGATTTTGCTGTTGTTGATTTAATAGTTGTGCTCTACCAGCTGTAGAAACTGCGCCTCTAAGCTCACCCTCTCTTCCTGCTTGCAATATTTGAGCAGCGCCTGAAAGACCCGCTTCTCTAGCCAACTCATAAGGTTCTTTTTTTATAGACAGCCCTTTTAAATAATTTACATCTAATTTTTTTTCCGCTTCTTCAAAAGCTTTGGTCGCCTTGTTGCTAGCTGCTTGAGCGTCCCTTCGAGCTTTACCCGCATCGATAAAACTTTTAGTTGTACCTGCGGCGCTTAAAGCAAAACCAGCTCCCGCAGCTATAGTGCCTGCACCAATTGTAGCTCCCGCTATTGCTGTTCCTGTTATTATTGCCATATTAAAATCCTTTTATCATTTCTTGGTTGTACTGATCACCCACAATATACCCGTGTTTTTTATATACTTCCATTAAATTTTTGTGTTTGATAAGAGCATAAACGTATTTATTACCATTCATTTTACACACATTTGTAAGACTTTCAATTAACAAATCAATAGCTTTTTTACGGTTCTCTTTATTGTTATACTCCTTGTTGGATATAATCCAATCAACCCACGCTACTTGTGAGTTTGTTACATAAATAAATCCTGCACAAACAGGAGTTTTGTTTTCTTCTACAATTAAACCTCCTGCGCCATTCTCAGGAAGAAATTCTTTAGCTGGTGGTTGCCATCCCCAATCAGTCCACCATTTATACAAATAAGCGTCATAATCGTCAGGAGACAATTGTCTTAAATTAAATTTCATTCTAGAGCAAAGATACTAAAAATTAAGGATAGCTTTTCATTAATTCTGATTCAATAGCAAATAACTCCGCTCTAGCTGGTCCTATGTTTTCAAGTGTCATTAACGCGTAATGACCTAACACTCCATGTGATTCGGCAATAGAATTTTTTAATGCCATCATTAAGGGTGTGTTGGTGGTTGGATTTGTTGCACCATTTATAGTGCTGTCTACAGTTATAGTGGTGGCGTCTTTAGTGGTAATAACTCCAGCTAAAGCTGGTGAATTAGTAAATTCATTAAGATAATAAAGATAGTCTCCTATACTAATAATAGAGTCTATGGCAACTGTAAAAGTAAAAACTCTAGGGTTTGTCATTGTAAACCCAGTGGTTTTTCCAATTCCGTTTACTGACCTAAAGTTAAAGTCAGCTAAAGTTGCAGGGCTTTGATTTGTATTTTTTATAGCGGCATAGTAAGCTCCTTCTTTTAATTCAAACCAGGTGTTATTTATAAACGCTGTATTGTTCATATCTGTGTTCATAACAACGTTCCAGGGAGAGTCTGATTCTAGACTTAATGTTTTAAACAATTTATTTTCAAGGGGACTTTCATTTATAACGGTAGTCATTTTACAATTGTATTGTACTCCGTAAAAATTATTTCTACTATTATTAGTGTTGTGTCTATATAAATTACCTCCTGAAAATGTATAAAAATAATTATTCATACCCACCATATAGTCAGGATGATAAGAATAAAAAGAAGGCCATCCGTTTACCCCTTCACTGTAAGTTAAAGTGTAAAGTTCCCCTGTTGGTATTTGTGGAGTTGCCACAGGATTTGGAGAAGCAGGTATGGATGCCATAATTTAAATATTATATGACACAAATATACAACTTTTCTATCTTAAGGATACAAGATGGGGGTTGCTGTAGGTGTCGGCGTCGGCGGAACAGGTGTGGGCGTTGGGGTAAGAGTAGGCACAAATGTAGGGGTAGGGGTAGGAGTTATTTCTGTTCCTCCAATACATATTTGAGAAGTTCCTTTTGTTCTGCCATCAGGATCAGTAATAGTTAAGGCAAATGTCAGCACAGTATAATCACCACTTACTAAAGGAGTTGTTGGGTTGGGGGGATAATATACTTGAGGAGAACCAAAGCTAAATGCAGGGGTCATTAAGGTAGAAGGATAAAACCTTACGTACTCATTTCCTAAAGAATCTAAAACCACTCCCGTTCCAACTATAGTCCCAGAACCACTAAGCCAAGTTGATTGAACATAAGGCGTTAGCCCTGCGCTTAACTGTAAGTTATTGGGGACTACTATTATTTCACGATTTAAAACATTATAAACAACACCATCTACTCCTAAATATTGATCAACAATAGGTGATGACGAGCCTGTTCTTACGGCGGCTGTACATGACAAATAACTCATAATTTTAATTATAAATACAAATTTACAATTTTATTTCCTATGCCTTTACAATAATTATTTGAGCAAGAGCATAAATCGAATTATTCATCACCGCATGTTCCTCTGGAGTAAATCCAAAATCGCAAGGCATATTAAGCAAAGCTCCTTTATTTAATAACAACAATACCATCTCTGGCTTGTCATAAATACAAGCGTAAATTAAAAGAGTTTTACCTTTAATTTTAATGTTGACATCAATAAGATTTGAGTCAATAGTTTTTTCTATAAAAACATAATCTTGATTTTGTAAAGCATCAAGCAATTTGTTTTCTAAACTACTGACAGTGAAAAGGTTATAAGTAAAAGTAATGAGGCCAAGGAAAGCGCAAATAACAGTGTAGGATGGGGACATAATGGTAAAATTTTATGGCGCAAAATTAATAAATAAATAGCACAAAACCTACCTTAATTTTACAAGCAAATCATTATTATGAATCTGGCAAAATAAGCTGTTCAATTTTGTCAATCCATTTGTTTTTTTTGCTGTGAGCCCATACTATGTATTTATAAGGTGGTCTTCCTACGAATTCACTATTAATTTCAATCTTATCTTCTTTTACAAAAACCGCTATTTCATCAGGCGTGTAATCTTGACGGTTAATTTGATCGCCTTGTTTGTCTTCATAGATTACCGCGACAAATTTTGCTGTTTTATATTTTAAATCTTTCTTATCCACAACAGCAGTGTGTTTAATAATGTTTAGATACTGTTCAAACCTAAGCTCAGGTGGCTTGTTGTCTAGGGTAGATTGCTGTACGCTTCTATCTCTAAATCTTATACCTGCGTAGTCTTCGTACGCTTTTAAAGATTTTTGCCCGCCTAAGTTATATCCTAATAAAGCTTTTTTAGTGCACGGTGTGCATTTTTGATTGTCTATACCTAGTAAATCTCGTACTCTTTTTTGAGAACTATCGTCTAATCTAGTCCACTCTTTTACATCTTCCCAGTGTTTGTTTCTTCCTTCCCGAGTGTATTCATGCCACGCTACAATTTTGTCAGGATGATACAATGAATAACCAGAAGTATACGCTCTTGCCGCCATACTTATTTCTTCTCCGTGAAAGTACAAGTAGGGATCATAGGGCACTTCTGTGCAAAACTTTCCTAAAGTAAACACAAAATGTCCCGAAAAAAAACGAGAAAGAACAGGGGATATAATTCCTTTTTTAAAATAATAAGGCCTAAAAAATACCATTCCCTTTGGCGTGAATTTATCAAAAGCCATACCCCATGCAGAATGTACACGGTCTTTAGGGTCGTTTTTTGGACTGTAAGAAGGAAGGTATGTAGTAAGAATAGGTTTTGGGTTACCTTTAATTTGTAACTCTCGAAGCATATTAATACATGTTTCATCCCAGTTTTGAGCAAAACGATGATGAGAGTCTAGCTGTAAAGTATATTGTTGATTGTCGTAAAATCTTTGAATTTGATGTCGCGCCCAACAAGTGCCTTTTGATTCTTTGGCAGGAATATCAATAATAATAAAACGATTGTCGTTTTTAAACTCTTCTAAGGTGTCCCATTTGTCTTTTTTATCGGCTTGATGGGCAACGCATATAGTTAAAAGATGCGGATGTTTAGCGTTATCTAAAAGGCTATGAAGAGTAGGTATTAACTCAGGGTCTCGATAGCTTGCTATTTGAACATAAATAGAATTCATTTAATTACATTTATAAAGCAAATGTAATAAAATTAACCGCCTAAGAAAAACCCTCCGCCTAAATATCCTCCAGAGCATGTTTGACAATCGTCTCCTACGTAGCTTACTAAATTTACTTGAGAAGAGGTAGAGCTTATATACTGACCAGGGTTAGTAGTAATTCCGTATATTTTATAACAAATTCCTTGATCGTCAATGTAAACACTATCTGTGCCTCCAGTTGAAAAGAAAGGATCGTTTGAAGGCCTTCTTGATACTCTTAAACCTTGAGACTGTGCTAGAGTTTGATCGCAAGCTTGAAGCTCATAATAACTACTTGGGCATCCTTGTGCTGGACCTCTAAAGCTTGATCGGTCAGATTCAGTAACGCCAAATATATCTACTTGTAAAAGACTAGTTATTTCTGTCAATCCTGCTTCTTGACCTTTTTGTAATTCTTCTTCTATTATATAAATCGTACCACTGCCATCAACTAGACGCGTTAAAGTAGGTAAAGTTCTTGTGTCGTTAAAATAAAAACCATTAGAGTTGTCACTACACTTATTTAATCTATAAATGTTTTCATTAGTAGTGTTAAAAGTTGGACACTCAGTTTCACCAGGTAAAGCCTCTAATGTTAAATTACGTCCTCCTACTGACTCTAATTGGTCTATTAAATTAACAGTAGTTTGAGGTGTAACTGTTTGATCATAGTAAAAATATTGTGTGGTTGGCGTGTTCGTAGTAACAAATCTTTGGCCTGCCGCTGGTTTGTTTGCGTCTGTTCTGTAAATAAACCCACCCGCTGGACTTACTCCGTTTACATCTGGGCAAGGATTTAAATAATAATAAAACGCCGCTGTAGTTGTAGGTATAGATATTATGCTTCCAGTTAAAGTGTTAGTAACCGTAGACCCACCATTTGGAATAGTACCGCTAGGATTAGTAGCGCTAAATGCCGCGCTAGAACTAAATTGTTTACCCGTTATTGGAGTTGCTGTAATTACAAAAGAATAAGGATAGCCCTCTACATTTGTTTGCGTAACAGGTCCAGCAGGATTTCCGCCATCATATCCTGTTCCTGATAAAGTATAATCTACTCCTAAAGTTCCTACTATATTGTTAGTGACATTTTGAATTACACTATAAGTTGTTGGAGCAGAAGGGGTGCTGCCTGAACAATCAGGGCATGTTATAGAAGCCCCTAATACCCCGTTTAATTGTTGGCGTGTTATATTTCCGTCGGAGTAGTAACCATCCGCCGCTAGAGTGTCTAAAGCTGAGGTTGTATATACTGCCGTGGCTTCTGATAAAGTGGAAGCGTCTATAAAAAGTGATAATTGAGCCATAATTTTTCTATTAAGTTGGACATAAAACGTTTACACGGTACGCGGTGCCTGTAAGAGGGCCATAAACTTCTACTACACAAAAAGTTGTTGCTGTATTTTTATTAAAGGTAAATGTTGTAGTAACCCCATTAGTACCTCCAATAAAGCCTCCGTTTTCTTCGGTAGGCAGTTGAGCTGTTCCGTTAGGCTCATAAGCTTGCCCTGTGCCAGGATCAACATAAGGGGCTGATGTAGCTGGATTGATACCTGATAAAACTTCAGCTAAATCTTCGACAATCGCGTTGTTTGCAATATAACTTGTGTCTCCTTGATACTGAGAATCAATAACATTAACCCCATCAAATGAAACTCTTATTCTATCAGGTACGCTAATAGCATTAAACTCTACAGTGACCGTACCAGTTGCCGAGCCAAGTTCAATATTCCGCGTATCAGGATAAGATTTATTGCCAGTGTATCCTACGGCTCGGTCGCACGGAGTAGTAGGCGCTGGAGGAGAGCATGAACAACAAGAATTAAACTGAGCTAAAGCTCCAAAATCACTTGTGTTTTGACATAGAGTTATAGCTGTAATAGACCTGTAATCCCATATTAAATACAAGTTGTTGTCAGCAGTAGTCATTGTAGGCATGGTAAAAGTAGCGGAATTTACATCTCCATTAGTTACAATAGGAGTTGCATCAGCAGAGGCTGTTATCAAAGCTTGAATTTCACTAGGTGTGTTATTGTAAACTGTTGCACTTCTTAAGTATTTAAGTTTATTTGATATTGTGTTAAAGTCAAAAGTGTCGCTTGCAAACTTATTGCTAATTATTGAAACTAACGCTCCTTCATCAGGAACTACATTAGACCCTATAGACCCTTGTGCGGTAGTGTACTGAGAAACAACAGGATTTGTGCCAGATGCAAAAGTAACTAAATTAGATTGAAGCGGAGAGCTTGTAACATTATCTGTCCATCTGTATTCGTTGTGTATAGTTTTTAATACGTCTGAATTGTTGGTTAAAGCTATATTGTATACTGTAATTAAATTTTGAACAGGGCAGCTAACTGTAACTTCTATTGTGTCTGTTACAGTGCTTGAAGTTGAAGCTTCTATTGTAATATCAGTAACGTCGGCAACATTTTTTGGTATAGTAAAACTGCCGCTAACATAAACTAACCCGCTCGTGTATTTTACATTGTTGTAATAAGCGTTAATTGTGTACCCCACCCCTGTGTTTGTTTTTTCTGTGACTATAGGGGATACTCCAGCTTCTGTTTCCATTTCTTGTAACCCTGCCCCTGAGGGAGTGTTAACTTCTGTTATTATATTGTTGCTTTCCGCATCAGGAATAATATAACTAACAGTTACTTGTCCCACGTCTTGACCAACGTTAACACAATATATATTCCTTTTACCAGGAGTAATTCTTAAGTTTTCTGACACATCACAACTAATACACGAGGTAAAATCAAAAGTATTCTGAAGGTTTCCTGCTAATACAAATTCATTCATGTAAGGATCATATCCTCCAAGCTTTTGTGTACCCATGGAATTAATAAAAAAGTCTCTAAACCAACTGCGCATACCAACTTGCGATATAACGGATAGCTCCTCTTGTCCAGAACTTCCTCCTCTTAGCCTTAGTACTGCTGCACGTTTTGCATCTACAAAAAACTTGTCATACCCCCATACAGCAAAACTTTCTGGATTATTACTTATACCGTATTCTTCATCTCTCGCTATTTGAACGCCTAAAACTTGAGGTACACTTGTCAATGCGCCTCCTCCTGATGCGTCCGTAAGTAAGTCTTTGCCGACAGGCACATAAGATATTTTGTCTTCTTGTAAGGTTAATATATCGGTACGTCTTCCATATAGTTTTCTAACAGGACCAAAGGAATCTTCTAAAGGATTAAAGTTGGCTAATCCTAAATTAAACTCGTTAAGCTTATTTACATTGCTTTCATCATTAAAAACACCGCTATAAGTAAGATCCGCAAAACGATGAGCTTCTTTATATATTTGAGAAGATGTAGTGGATACGCGGTTGCCAAACTCAAGCGGTTTACCGCTTATTGAGTCTCTAATTTTATAACTTTCAATACCATTTCCAAATGAAATACAGTTTGAAAAACCTGTTTCAATAATGGCGTCTTGCGCTGTAACCGTTCCCGAGTTGTCAAAGTCTATAATTTGATCTTGTAAGCTTCCTAAATGCTGACCCAATGCGTCAATAGAAAAAGATAAGTCGTTTTCAAACCAAACATCTGGCAAGGCGTCTTGCGGCTGGGTTTCAAAAACAATTGAAGCTGTCGCTCGGGTTACTACTATATCAATATCTAATCGAGAAGGATCTTCTCCGCTGCATCTTTGTCCTCCAGTAACACCTAAAAAAGTTTTACCTGTTGATGAGTTTTTAAAAAACTGCATGCTAAAACTGCCATTTCCTCCCGTCATAGAAGAGGAATCTGGATCAGAAGAGCTTGAAGATAATGTATTGTTATATTGAATGTTTTGCCCATTATCAAAAGATAAATCTTGAGAGGCCCTTCCTTGAATAAAACTTGAGTTTTTTTGTATAGCTCCAGTTGTTAGTGTCCCTAACCCTTCCCCATCAAAAAATGCTTTAAAATTATCATAAGGAGTGTCAGTAGTAAATTCTTGCTCGTATGTCCATAATAAATTTTCACAGTTTCCTCCTCGGTTTCTAAATGGTCGACCAGGCCTATTGGAGGACATTCTAATTTCAACAACACTTCCAACAGGAAGAGTATAGTCAATGTTGGCGGTAGCACCCGTCCCTGCTGGATTAACTACAGTCACTGGGTAATAAACTATTGGACTCTGCTGTAGCACTGTGCCGCTTGCAGTTAAATTTCCATAGGTAATTAAAGTATTAGCTAACGTGTCAACACCAAAATTAGTGGGAATCATTTTCATATAAACCCCTGGCGGCGCTTCTATTGTAGTGCTCGTATCTAAAGGATTTGTATAACTAATAAACCCTTTTAATTGAGTAGTTTTTTCTAAAACCACTGCTACAGCGCATTGAGCTAAAGCCCCTGAAGTATCTCTTTTTACAATTAGCCTGTCTCCTTCCTCTACTTTATTAGCGTTTTCTCCTTGCAATAAAAAATAAACAGGAGCAGCATTGTCCTCTTGTACAAACTGAGAAACATAAATTGTTTCGTAAGTTGATTTACTTGATTTAATACAAAACTTGTAGCGAGTAGCCCAATAAGGCGCAACTTGAGCGGGTGACGCTCCTTGACCTCCTGGGATGTTAACTGTTATTTTATTAAGATATACAGATTCTGAACATGTAGTGTGAGTTGTGTTAAAAGGACCGACTAAAGCTGTAGAAGAACGATTAAAATCATCCATATAAACAATACCTATTTCATAATCTCGGTTGCTATGTAGGCTGTAATTGTTGTTGGTGTTTGTGTATAAAGCTGTAGCTCCTATAATTTGATAATATTCATAAGTAATATTTGCGCCGTCTACCCACTTCATTGCTAAAAGTTGAAGCCCAATAGTCTCTTCATCAGGAAAAGCAAATATAGTGAAAGCTTGACCTGCGGCAGTTATCCCGCTGTCTGTTTTAGCAAACGAACCTAAAGTAGCTGGAATTGCGCAATTAAAAGCATCTGTAAATGTATTGCCGTTACACGAATTGGGAACTGTTTGAATGTTAGAAGAAGTTCCGATGGCGTTTATAAAATGAGTGTCAGTTGCTAAATCATAAACGGTGTCATAATCTTTTACTAAAGAATAATTAAAATCTACCGTCACCCCTGTTGTTAAAGAAGTAGGAGCAACACCAGCGTCGGTATAAAAAGATAAGTGCATAAAAGTAATCTGCCACGAAATTATTGATCCTTTTTTTAAAGGTCTGCCTTGAAAATCAATGGTAACAATTGAGTTGGTAACACCTCCTGCTTGTCCAAAAGTAAAGTAACCGTCACTAATTGTCTCGTTTAAAGCGGTTGATATAAACTCGTCGTTATCTAATGTAAGATTATAGGTAAAATTTACCGCTCTATTTTGTCTGTCTTTTAAATTATATCCTTCATAATAATTACCATAAACCAATCTATTACCCATTAAAGTCTGCGCTTGGGCTTTTAAAGGAACATTGTCATAAAGTCGTAAAATTTCTGACTCAGGTAGAACCGTAAAAATTTTTTGATCTTCAAAAACAAAAGTAAAAAAACTTGGCGTGTTCGGTATTCCTTGTTCAGCTTTATTTAATCTTTCAATTATTTTTATTGTACCGTCATTCATGTCTTTGTACAACAATTCTATTCCAACAACTAAAGGGCCGCCTGGATCAAATGTTATTTCTACAACGTTAATTTGATTTAACATCCCTTCATTTAAAAAACTTGAAGAATTAAAAGCGTATGTTCCTGCTAAAAATGCAGGAGAACTAAATTGCGAAGTGGCTGAAAACTCTCCGTTTTGATATTCGTATCGGTATCCAAAACAAAGAAACCTATCTTCTAAAAATGTGCTTCCATTGTTTTGAGTTTTAGTAACAATGGTAGGTGCAGCAGCAGGTGGTTTTTTTATTACTAGTATACTTTCAGCGCTAAATTGATCAAGATATGACATGCTATATAGTTAAAGTATAAGTTACACCATTAAACAAAGTAAGCCCAGATAAAGTTACAGATCCAATGCTCTCTGGGTTAAAAACATTTCCGTTGTCGTCAGTTAATTGAAATGGAGCTGGTTGATAACGAGAAAAATATGTTCCACTCGATCCATCACTGCCTGTTATATTTCCACTTAATATACCTGTTCCAGGATTTCCTGTGCCTGTTGCTGAGATTATTCCTAATGAAACAGCTGTAGATGATCCCCCTACTTGAGTAAACATTGTAAGAGCTATTCCGCTAGAACTATTAGCTCCTTGTATCCCAAATCCTCTAGTTTCTTTTACTGCTGTTACAGTTAATGTGTTTAGAATTCCTGTATAGCATCCTGTTCCTGGTAAGTTAATTTGAGTAGTGGTAGGCGCTGCACCAGCCCCGACAGCAGTCAATGGGGTTGGACACCCATCTACTGTACCTTGGTGAAATCCAACTATAGTTATACCGCTGTTTGTAACTGACCCAGCTGTAAAAACAAAAGCAACCTCTCCAGTAGGAGTTAATCTAGTGGCATTGTTAGAGATAGGTTCACCGTAAGCATTTTTAACATTTAAAAACCGAGGAGGATTTAAAAAATCGGTAAAAAATAATAAGTCGCTTACTTTGTCTGTACCTGTTATTAAAAACTGAGGATTAAAGTTTAAAGTAGTATTTTGACCACCTCCGTCGTCAATGCTTACTATATGATAAACAATTTGACTTGTGAGCGAATTAAAAGAAACAATCATGTCAAGCTTTCCTGTGTCGCCTAAGCTAAAGTTGGGGTCATGTACAAACCAATATAAAGTCTCATTAGCTCCATCTTCATAAACACCAATTGCTCTAGCTTCGCTGCTTAAGGGAACATTTGTATTAGTGTTTGGATCAATAAAATAAAGCTCAGTTAATTGGGTATTACCTTTGGCGTTTTCCACAGAACCAACCTCAGAGTCTTCGGTAGATCCGAGCCTTACATTTAACGCATCAACATATTCTCCGTTACGGAGCAGCCTTTCATCAAGGCTTTTATTCATACGCCCTAATACAAAATTTCTTTGTGTTTTTGCCATTT
>CAACVC010000041.1_pt3 | contig 14683 bp, 25 predicted proteins | sample 2381761 | NCBI WGS metagenome assembly CAACVC01 (sample SAMEA5211966, study PRJEB30684) | marine metagenome | biome: Marine; feature: Epipelagic; material: Water | collected 2015-10-15 | depth 45 m
ATGGCTATGGAATCATGGCTAGATGCTAACCCTACTAAGCGAAAGACCAAGGCAGGGATCAAACGCTTTGTTAATAGCTGGTTATCTAGGGCGCAGAACCAAGGCGGTAGCTCACCGATTGCTAAGAGCTATAAGAAGGCCGATAGCATAAGAGCTAGAACGCTTGATGAAAGCCTAACCGATATTACTTGGCTACCTCCAGAGCAGCAGCAGGAAATGAAGCAGTATTATCTTGCACAACGTGGGTTTTATTACGATGGGGAGTTAAAGTATGGGAGCCGTTAATAAACCAAGGCTGGTTCAATATCTAAAGCATCCTTCTTGTAGAGAATGCCCTGACCGCTTTTGCGGTTGTCATACATCTCAACTTACGTACGGTAAAGCGTACACGTACAAGCAACTAGCTGAGGCTGTTAATGTTAGTAAGGCAACGATCAAGGGTAGGCTATATGGTAAGCCGCACTGTACTGATCGTGATCTCTACAGGGTTGGTGATAGGGGCAAGAAACCTTCGGATTATATGAAGCGATCTAGAGGCTCTGACAAGCTAGAAACTCGAAGCCAGCAATTATCAGGCAAATGGTTGAGGGTGGCATTATGAGCCAAGGGGACTTTGTGCAAATCAACAGCAGGTCGGAAATAGAAAAACGACTACCTTTTCTGCTTAAACGCATAGAGGGCTGGGATTATTCCAGTCCTTTAATTTTAAAGATGGAGCAATACCAAGACCCTAGAAGTCTAAGCCAGAACGCACTGTTTCATGTTTGGTGCGGGCAAATGTCAGAACACTTTATTAAGAAGATTCCTACCGCAACCAAAGACAACCTAAAGATGATGATGAAGCAAAGGTTCTTGGGTACTTATGATATTAAGATCGGAAAGACATCTATTGAAGGTCAGGTAAAGTCTAGCGGCAGCTTAAAAAAAGGCGAAATGGTTAATTTTATGGATCAAGTGTATCATTGGGCTGTAGATAACGGGGTACTGCTAACCGTTCCAGAGGATAGTGAGTATCAAAGGTTGAAAGCTAAACAGGAAAAATAGTATGGATAAGGTCGACCCACGGATATTAAAGGAATTTGCAACAACAGATAGACACCATGAAGTATTAGATGCGGTTGTACAATATGGAAGCCATATGCAAGCAGCAAAAAACATAGGCTGTGCTAGGCAAACCATAGACAAGATGATCCAGTCGCTAGAAAGGAAAGCAGCATCACAAGGCGTATCACCTCATAGAGATTTAACGCGACAGACCGCAGCAGGGTTTGAAGCCAAGCGGATAAGCACCGCTTATAAAGAGGATGGTTCTGTGGCCCTACAGTGGGTTATACAAGAGCCTGAAAAGAAAAGCCTTAAAGAGCGCCTAGACCTATTGATTGACGGCGTTAAAGACGATTTAAAGGGCTTTAAGAAGCCAGTTAAAGAGCCTGCAAAAGTAAACGCTGATTATCTAGCCATGTATATGATAGGTGACCATCACTTCGGGATGCTTGCCGACTCAGAAACAAAAGTTGATGACGATGACTGGGATGTAAAGATAGCAACCAAGGTTTTGATTGATGCGACTGACCGGCTTACAAACAGGGTGGGTAATGCAGAGGTTGGGGTTCTGCTCAATGTAGGTGATTTTTTTCACGCCGACAGTAGTTTTAACACCACAACCAAGGGTACGCCGGTTGATGTAGACACTCGCATCGGCAAGACGTTTAAACTGGCTGGTAGGTTGTTTCAGGTTTTGATTAACAAGATGCTGGAGACTCATAAGGAAGTTGTCGTAATTAACGTGCGCGGCAACCATGATTCTGATATGGCTTGCCATCTTTCTAGTTGTTTGGAATTACTCTACGCTGAAGAGCCAAGAGTGAGCGTCCTGCCTAATTATTCGAAGTTTATACATTTCCAATGGCACAACAATTTATTCGTATTCCATCATGGGGATAGGATGAAGCACGAGCAGATTCTACAGACTGTTATTAAGAACCTAGATAATGAGTGGTCGCAGTCTAAAAACCGTTATTGCCATCTAGGGCATATCCACCACCATACATCCCGTGAAGTTGGCTCGATGCACTTTGAACACTGGGGCAGTCTTACCGCTACAGATCAATGGCATTCAGACTCAGGCTACGGGGCTGAACGATCAATGACTAGCGTTGTTTACCATAAAGAATATGGCGAAGACTCGCGGGTTAAAATTACTTTTGGAGGAATTAATGAGTAATGTTATTAACTTTCCACCTGCTGGCATACCGCTTGTTAAGCAGCATTGTGAATGCGGTTACCCTTTGTATTATTTCCTTGGTGCTGATGACCACGCTTATGGGATATGCGAGCGTTGCAATCTTGGCAGCCCTGATGAGATCACTATACCCTTCGAGGAGACGCAACATTGACAGCACTAAATAATCAAGTGGGCGGCGACCACTACAGCAGCAAGAAGCATCAGCCTATAGAATACATCATGGCTAATGAGTTAGGATTCTGTGAAGGGTCTATCGTTAAGTACATTACTCGCTGGCGAGAGAAAGGCGGCGTAGAAGACTTGCGGAAGATAAAACATTACTGTGACTTTTTAATTGAGGATGCACTAAGTGGCGAAGAGGAAGAAATCTACAATAGCCCAAGAGGTTGATAAGGCCGCAAAGCTACTACAGCGGCTTGTAAGGCTAAAGGCATCAGATGATAACGGATACTGTCAGTGCGTCACCTGCGGGAAGGTAGACCACTACAAGAACATGCAGGGCGGTCACTTCTATGGTCGCAGGAATCTAGTCTTTAAGCTGTTTGAAGAGAACATCCACCCCCAATGCCCCGCCTGTAACTTGTATGGCATGAAGACCACCAAGATACAGGAAGCCTACCGAATCTATATGGAGGACACCTACGGCGCTAGGCGCATCAGGGCAATGCAGAGGTTAGCATGGAGAGCATCGCCTAAGTTTAACCGCGAGGAAGTTATCCAGTTTGCCCGTAACCTTAAAGAGCAGATAAAAGAAGAGGAATGGCGCATAGGTGAGATGTAAACATAACGCCCTTATATGTCGTATGTTTGCGTATATCTGTACATATTTTCGCTATATAGGTGAAAAAACTATAAGAAAGGTCTGTTTATTCCATAATATTATAAGCAAAAGGGTTTACTTTAGGGAAGAAAGGGCGCATAGTTACACCTCAATCAATTAAACAAGGTTTAAACAAAATGATTAACCATCCGTACAAAATCGATCAAGTTAAAAACGAGATAGCGCGCAAGAAACGCGCTGAGAGCCGCCAGTTTGCAGCTTTAGGCGCTCTCTTATTTGTTATGTATGTCACCGTATCAACTATGGGTTATAACGACTGTATAAATCTGGGGGTGTGCTAATGAGCATTTTAAAGTTTAACAATCGCCTTGATGATATTGTAAGCGGGTTATTCCCAGAGTACCGTAACTGGGAGGGTGACCTAATTGATCTAAGCGATGGCCACAAGGATCATATCTGCTACCACTTTTTGATCTGTATGCCGTCATGGTGGGATGACTGCTTCCCGCCTTGTATTGTAAATGGCGAAGATTTCCTGCATGAGCTGTACTTAAATTCAGGCTCTCAATCTATATCAGCCATAATCAGGGATGACATTTACCTTGCTCTAGAGAATAAACTGCGGGACTTAGTGCAGGAGTCTTATGATAGGGTTCACAATATCCAGCCAGAGCCTTTCGCTGGCTATGAGAGGGGGCAGTAATGGAAATAATACTATCTGTTATATTTGGATTGTTTGCCGCTGTTTTGTTTAGAGGGGCTTGGCTTATGATTGGAGACGCAAACAAACGCTATGAGCAGCGTAAAAAAGAGGGTAAGGAATGAGCAGCTTGAAAGATTTTATTGATGAGGCGCATAAAAGTGCTGACAAAGCCATTAAGAAGGCGCAGAAAAGTGATCACTGGGCTAAGTTAAATGACTGGCTAAATGAGACAATAACTATTAAACGGCTTTACTTTGCTGTTGTATATTTCGCTTTATTTGGAATTATAGCGTATGAGGTTATAATCTTTTAGCCAGCGTCCATAACGCGCCTCCTGCCAGCCTGATCCACTGGTGGCATAAACGGATCACTTAGGCCAAGGTTCTCCTTAGTACCTTTTGACCCAGCCTAGCCCTCTGGGGAGCCGCTACGGGCTATTTAGAATGTACACTCCAGTATGTATTTCAGTACCTAAAGTCCGGTATATCATAAGTGGTATGTAATCCATCAAAAACAATCATTTCAAAACATAACCCATAGTCTTTAGAATGCCGCCTCATTCACCAGCATGGGAGTATCTGTACGTGATTCTGTACATGATCGCATTTGTTGTTACAGCTTTATTTGCTGTCGCAGCGCAAGACCTTAATTAGTTTACATTTCCGTTAAAAACCCGCTACAATGCCCCAACCAACTACAGTTCGGGGTGCCAAGTGGACTCATTACAAGTAACTTTACGTATAGATGAATGCCTATTCTTTGAATTGGAAGATCACCTCTTCCAGTTTGATGCTATTATCGATTCGCTAATGGAGACAGACCTGCAACGCAATCAAGTTCGTGATGCGCTGTCTGACTGGTGTAAATCAGTTACTGAAGCAGTAGAAGAGATAACCGAAATCAAACATTCTGAAATCGAAGAGCCAACACTAACTGCCGACGAAGTATTCGGTACTGAGGTTTAATGCGACCCAAGTGGATACCTGACGAGCTAGTATGCCGTAAAGCTCGTGAAATGGCTTCTAAGGGGCTTACTGTTACGCAGATAGCCCATTGCCTTGGTGTGAGTGATGCAACCGTATACGAGCGCCAGAAGGAGTTTCCAGAGTTTTCAGAGGCTATAAAAAAGGGAAGGAGTGAAGGCATACATGAGGTTGCTAATGCTTTGTACGATAAAGCTATTGGTGGCGATACTACTTCAATCATTTTCTACCTCAAGAAAAGAGATCGAGAGTCTTGGGGCGATGAATACATTGACCCAGTAAAAGAAATACCGCCTATCAATATAATTTTAGATTCCGATGCAATTAACAAAGCCGCAGTCTGAAATATTCTTATCTGCGGCTAGATTTGTTTCTGTCGTGGCAGGGAGGCGTTTTGGCAAGACCTTTCTGGCTACAGCCTCTTTACTTAGGGCCGCTATCTCTGGAGATAATAAGAACGTGTGGTACGTTGCTCCAACCTATGGGGCGGCAAAAGAGATATGCTGGAACATGCTAATCAGCACTATCCCGCAAGAGTATATAGCCAAGACTAACGAAACCTCTTTGACCATTAAGCTGATCAACGGATCATACATAGCCCTGAAGGGTGCAGAGAAACCAAACAACTTACGTGGACGAGCTTTGGACTTTGTTGTTCTTGACGAGTTTGCCGATATGCGGCCAGAGACTTGGTACGAGGTAGTTAGAGCTTCGCTATCTGATAGGCAAGGGTCAGCTTTGTTTATCGGTACGCCAAAGGGTAGAAATCACTTTTACGATCTTTGGGCAAAAGGAAAAGATGGCGCGTTAGATTGGGAGTCATTCCAGTACACCACCATCGAGGGCGGCAACGTACCAGAGCAAGAAATAGAGCAAGCAAAGTCTGATCTAGATGAAAGAACATTTAATCAGGAATATAATGCAGCGTTCGTAACCTATGCTGGTCTTATCTATTACGGGTTTAGCCGTGAAGAGTCCGTATTGGATATGGGCGATGATAGTGGTACACTCCACATTGGAATGGATTTTAACCTTGATCCCATGTCAGCCGTAATCTGCATTCGTAAAGGCGAGAAGCTGTATGCCGTTGACGAGATTGTCATGTATGGATCAAACACTGATGAGATGGTTGCGGAAATAATAAACCGCTATCCAAGACGCAGTATAATTATTTATCCAGACCCAGCATCAAGACAGCGGAAAACCTCTGCTGGTGGTCGCACAGATTTGTCGATCTTACAGAACGCAGGATTTAGCGTTAAGGCGAAGAACTCACACGCATTGGTCAGGGATAGAATCAACGCTGTGAACAGTCGTTTACTGTCGGGTGATGGTCAGCGGCATTTGTTTGTCAGCCCAAAATGCAAGCAAACTATTAAGAGTTTGGAGCGACAGACATACAAAGAAGGCACAAGTATTCCTAACAAAGAAGATGGGTTCGATCATATGAATGATGCTCTCGGATACTTAGTAGAATACCTGTTCCCTGTTCGCACAGAATACGACACTCCCCAACCGACTAGGTGGACTTGATGAGATTGAACGCAGATACAACGCACCCCGATTATGATAAATACGAAAGCCGCTGGGAGTTTTATGTTCGCAGCTACATGGGTGGAGAAGATTACTTTAATGGCGCTTACCTAACGCGCTACATATCCGAAACCAGTGATGACTATGACCGCAGACTTGATCTGACTCCACTGGACAATCACTGTAAAAATATAGTCCATATATATTCTAGCTTCCTGTGGCGAGTTCCACCGACCAGAGCCTACAACAGCGCAGCAAATAACGTAGCCCTTGAGCCTTTCTTGCAGGACTGTGATCTTGATGGTCGCAGCTTTAATGCGTTTATGCGGGAAGCTCAGATATGGTCTAGCGTTTACGGTCATGTATGGTTGATGATGGATAAGCCCAAGTCAACAGCGGGAACTAAGGCAGAAGAGCTAGAGCAGGATATTAGACCGTATGTAACGATGTTTACCCCTGAGAATGTTCTGGACTGGAACTATGTTAGAACGCCTAGCGGAAGGTTTGAGCTTGACTACCTGAAAGTGAGAGAAAGCGTTATTCGTGTTGACGAGACTACTACAGAGACATATTACCGCGTCTGGTACAAAGACCGCGTAGAGCAATGGCATTCAGTTAATGACCTAGACAAGATGATTGAGGTAGATGATAACGTGCTAGGGCGCATTCCTGCCGTATTCCTACCTGCTAATCGCAGCGTTACCAGAGGTATAGGGCTTAGTGATATATCAGACGCTTCCTATATGCAAAGGGCTATCTACCAAGAGTTATCAGAGATCGAGCAGCTAATTCGTATCTCTAATCACCCCACACTGGTTAAGTCATTCGGAACTGATGCTAGTGCTGGCGCTGGTGCAATTATCAATATGCCTGACGATATGGATGCAAGTCTTAAACCCTATCAGATACAGCCTAGCGGTCAGAACCTAGATGCTGTTCGTGCATCGATAAACGATAAGGTCGAATCAATTAACCGTATGTCACACATGGGTGCTGTACGCGGCACAGAAGCCATGACTATGAGTGGCGTGGCTATGCAGACAGAATTCCAAATGCTTAACGCTAAGTTAGCAGAGAAGGCTGATTTACTAGAGCTAGCTGAAGAGCAACTGTGGGTGCTGTTCTGTGATTGGCAGGACGTTACACCAGACGTAGAGATATTCTACCCAGACGCATTCGATCTTCGTGATTACGATAAAGAGCTATTATTCCTACAGCAGATGAAAGCATCAGGCGTTAGGTCTGTTACTTTGTCGCAGGAAATTGATAAGAAGATTAGCGATCTTATCCTTGATGATGAAAACCTAGCCAGAGCGCATTCAGAGATAGAATCTGGCGTACAAGTGTTAGGTCAATTTACAGAGCAGGCACCTGAAGAAGCATAATGCCAGCAGACGTTGACCAGCTAAGAGCAGTAATCGCTAGAGCAGACAGACATCAGGAGCTTTTGTCCGATGCTTTACTGAAGCTGGAAAACCGTATATCTGACCTTATGGCTACCGCTCCTTTGCGTGATGGCGACCTGTTTGATTTAGAGTGGGCGTTGGCGGCTAGGGTTGAATTGCGCGAGGCTATAGAGCAGGAATATTTAGCCACTGTAGATAGCATTGTCAGGGAATATGCTGTTGTTGCTGATGAAGCGTTTGTAATGCTTAAAACCTATGGTGACGTTACTAAGATAGACCCTGCCATTATTTCACAGCTTCAATCTTTTACCTTTCAGGGCTTCGATGATCTAGGGCAAAACTTCCTAGATGCAGTCTCCAAGGAGCTATACGAAAGCACACTAACAGGCACATCATTTGCTAACAGCTTAAACACTATCAAGCAGTCAGTAGATGCAAGTTTAGGTAGATATGCAAAGCAAGCGTTACATGACGGCCTGATGCAGTTCGATGCGTCTATCAATACGAAATTAGCCCTTGATGCTGGTGCGACTGAGTTTAAATACTATGGCCCAGATGATTCAGCGACTAGAGACTTTTGTCAAAAGCATGTGGGCAAAACATATACAAAAGAAGAGATCGAGGAAATCTGGTCTGGCAGTTGGGCAGGAAAGATTAGCGGCGATCCTTTTGTAGTGCGGGGCGGCTATAATTGCCGTCATAGATTCAGAGGCGTTTTTTAACGAGGTGACATATGCCACAAGGTAAAGGAACATACGGCTCGAAAGTTGGCCGACCTAAGAAAAAGAAGAAAAAAACCAAAAAGTAAATTTATGCTATAGTACCGATTCACCAATACTCTTTAAGAGGCACGCGACATGAGCGATGAAATCATGGAAACACAAGCAGAGACTGAAACTGTTGCAGTAGAAACTCAGGAAAGCAAGACCTTTACTCAGGATGAACTAGACCGCATTGTTGCGGATCGTGTTGCAAGAGAGCAACGCAAGTTCGATAAACGACTATCAGGCGTTGACCTTGATGAAGCGAAAGACCTGCTGGCAAAGAAAGAAGCCGCAGAGATAGAGCGACAGAAAGAGCGCGGGGAGTTTGATAAAATCCTGAAGCAAACGGTCGAGAAAAAAGACATGGAGATACAGAGTTACAAAAGCAAGCTGCAACAGACGCTAGTAGATGGAGCGATCTTAGGTGCTGCTGGTAATAATAACGCTGTTAATCCGAATCAAGTTTCTCAGTTGCTGAAAGACCAGACCAGACTGTCTGATGATGGAACGGTTGAGGTGCTGGACGCTAACGGTACGCCGCGCTACAATGACAGCGGTGATTTGTTATCCGTCAATGAGATGGTAACTGAATTCTTGACAGTAAACCCACACATGGTCAAAGCCTCCCAAGGTGGCACAGGATCGATGGGTAACGCTGGTGGCTCTACGCAGAAGCCTCAATCTGTGGCAGATATGGTTGCAAACTGGGAATCTGGTGGCAAAGAAGCATTTGCTGCTATGAAGAAAAAGTAACCACAAACCACAAACTAATTTTATTTAAAGGCAATTTATCATGGCTGCAACTACTTCAACCACTCTTGACGATCTATTTGTAAATATCGTTGCTCAGGCGCGTTTCACTGCTGAAGAGCAATCTCTAATGATGGGTCTAGTAACTAACTACAACATCCAAGCCCAAGCTGGCAAGACTATTCAGGTTCCTAAGTACCCTGCAATCGCTGCTGCTGACTTGACCGAAGGCACTGACATGTCAAGCACCACTGTATCTACTAGCTCAGTTTCTGTAACTGTTGGCGAAGTAGGCGCACAGGTTCTGCTTACTGATATGGCTACCTACGGTGACGGAAACCCTGCTGTTGAGTTGGGTACTGTTCTTGGTAACGCTATCGCTACTAAGATCGATACTGACCTGATCGCTTTGTTCGATGGCTTCTCTAGCTCTATCGGTGCTGCTGGCGCTGAAATCACTGTAGCTGACCTGTTCAAAGCTGCTGCGACTCTTCGTGCTAACAAGGTTACTGGCGTTATCAACGCTGTTGTACACCCTTTCCAAGCGTACCAGTTGAAAGCTAACCTAACTAACACCTTTGCTAACCCAAATGGTGGTGACTTGCAGAACGAAGCAATGCGCAACGGTTATGTTGGTACTATCGCTGGAATCAATGTATATGAGTCTGCCAACGTAGCTATCGACGGTTCTGACGATGCTAAAGGTGCTGTATTTGCTCCTGAAGCTCTGATGATCGCTATGAAGCGCGACTTCAACATTGCGCCTCAGCGTGATGAGTCTCTGCGTGCCTTCGAGCTGAACGCTACTGCTGTATATGGCGTAGCCGAGCTTGACGATGCATTCGGTGTTGAGATTCTGTCTGACGCTGCACTGTAAGACTAATCGCCCCCTTTTCGGAGGGGGCTTTTATTAGAGGTTTATATGGCTATAACTTATCGCGGCGAAAGGTTCGAGGGCTACAACAAGCCAAAGCGCACCCCCAAGCATGACAACAAGAGTCACGCCGTACTAGCGAAAGAAGGTGATAAGGTAAAGCTAATTAGGTTCGGTCAACAGGGCGCAGACAACAAGCCACCCCGCAAGAACGAATCAGAGGCAGACAAGGCAAAGCGTAAATCGTTTAAAGCTAGGTTTGCAAAAGATATAGCAAGAGGCCGCAAAGATAAAACAGCATCAGCGGCATACTGGGCAGATAAGGTGAAGTGGTAATGGCTTATTCAAGCGATGCAGATTTATTAAAACTTATTCCCGATATTCTCAATCTAGGTATCGAGTCTTTCGTATTGGAACACCCTAAAGCCCAAGCAGATATACAGCGTGAGCTACGGATCAAGTGGTGGCCCCGCAAGAACATAGCTGGCGAGATGGATAACAGTAAGCTAACAGCAACGCAGTTTACTATGGCAAGTGCTTACCTAGTCTTATGGCGCTATGCTCTACCGCAGTTAACTAACTGGACAGAGGGCGACCGATTCGGAAACATGATCGACTTCTACAAAGCCCGATACGGTGAAGAGATAGAATCCGTGTTAGCTGATGGCGTTGAATATGATGAAGACGGCGATGGCAATGTTAAAGAAGATGAAAAGCAATCTGTCGGTCAGCGGTTAGATAGATAATGGATATCAAGATTAATACCAATGCCAAGGACGTTGCAAAGCGTATTGGCAAGAAAGGCAAAGAGTTGTCAGCCAGTGTTAAAAGGGCGCTGTCGATTACTGCTCAAGTAGGTATTAATATTATTGAAGATCGCACTAGAGAAGGTGTTGGCTTCAAGGGTGGAAAGTTCAAAAAGTACGCGCCACTATATGCGGCATTTAGGCAAAGGAAAAACAGAAATTTAACTCCCGATCTTAGTTTTACGGGTGAGATGCTAGGTTCTATGACATCAAGAGCTAACAGTAGGCAAGCTGAAATATTTTTCAGAGGTGCTACTGAATCTAAGAAGGCCGCGATGAACAATAAGACTAGACCTTTCTTTGGCTTTAGTAGCCGAGAAGAAAAGCAACTAGGCGAAGTATTCTTTAGGGCGTTGAAATGAGTGTAAGAGAAAACATTGCTAACAACTTAGTTGCCACATTACAGGCGGTTAAGACTCCGGTTGATATTAAGTATGTCACCCGCGAGCCGTTTGATTTCACTAAGTTATCAAGCGCACAGTTTCCCGCTATTCTTGTTCGCAGTGCAGATGAGGATAGAGAAGACAGCAGTATCGGTGGGTCTATCACCCAGCGTATGGGAACTATAAATTACGAATTTATTTGCTACGTTAAAGGGTCTGTTATTGATTCAGCCCGAAATAATATTATCGAAGCAATAGAAGAAGGTCTTGATGTAGATCGTTTGCGTGGTGGATATGCCCTTGATACGCAGATCACTAGAGTCGAGATAGATGAAGGTTCTATTGATCCCGTTGGTGGGGTCATTATTACGGTTCGCGTTTTGTATCAATACACTCGCGGCACAACTTAAACACAACTAAAAGGTAATTATCATGGCGACTAAAACAGGCGCATCAGGTGTAGTAAAAATCGCAGCATCAGGCGGCTCTGTGGCCGTTGTGGGTGAGGTTCGTTCTTTCACGTTCGATGGTTCAGCAGATACCATTGAAGACAGTGTAATGGGCGATACCGCACGATCTTACAAGCAAGGTTTGAAAACTAACACAGTATCTATCGAATGCTACTGGGACGAAGCTGATGCACAGCAACTGATCCTAGATGAGCGCGCTGCTGTTGATTTTGAAATCTACCCTACCGGCACTGGTACTGGTGAAAGCTATTTCTCTGGTGGCGGCATTGTTACTTCTCGTTCAATTACTGGCTCTTTTGATGGCATGGTAGAAGCCAGCTTCTCTATCCAGTGCAGCGGAGCAATAACAGAAGCAACAGCTTAATTTAACAACTAGGAGATAGTTATGGGTTTAGCAAAAGAGTTACGCAGTAGAAGAAAGCAGGAAGCAAGGGAAGTGTCAGTTCCTGAATGGGGTGACGAATCTGGAGCGTTTAAGTTGTATTGTAGAAGCATCACTTGCTACGACTTAGATCAGTTACAGAAGAAGCACCCCAACTTTCTTAACAACACCACCGTTGGCGCTATGGTGGATTTGATCGTTATGAAGGCAGAGGACGAGGGCGGCAACAAGCTGTTCACTTCTGCTGAAGATCGCATTGATTTGATGGGCGAAGAAACTAATGTAATCAGTGAAATCGCTAACCAAATGTTTGCACAGATCGAATCTGTAGAGGCGGCCGAGGGAAACTGAGAAGCGATCAATCACGGATGAATCTTTTGTCCTTGGCTGATCGCCTTCACATGAGCATAGAAGAAGCAGAGCAAATGCCTGTCAGTCACTTCAATGAGTGGCTGGCCTATTTCCAGATAATGAGTGAGAGCAATGGCTGAAAATGTAAAGATTACTATTAAGGCGTTTGATAAAACCCAGAAAGCATTTGGTGGGGTTACTGCTGGTCTAAAAGGTATTGCTAAAGCTGTTTTTTCTGCCAAAACTGCTGTAGCAGGTCTTGCTGGCATTGCAGGCATAGGCTTTTTAATTAAACAGTCATTATCCGCATCTGATCAATTATCAAAAACCGCACAAAAAATAGGCACGACAACTGACGCGCTTAGTGCTTTGCAATACGCTGCAAAAATAACAGGTGTTGAGGCCAATACTCTTAATATGGCTATGCAGCGGTTTACTCGCAGAACTGCTGAAGCGGCTAATGGCACTGGTGAGGCTAAAAATGCTTTGCGTGAACTAGGGTTAGATGCTGAAGCGTTAGTGCAAATGCCCCTAGATCAGCGCATGGTTGCTTTAGCAAAAGCCTTTTCTGTAGCTAGGCCAGAAGCAGAAAAGCTGGCGCTGGCGTTTAAACTTTTTGACTCAGAGGGTGCCGCGTTAATAAACACCCTTAACCTTGGTGAGCAGGGACTGCGTGAGTTAATGCAAGAAGCTGAAACGCTAGGTCTTGTTTTGGATCAGCAAGCAGCAACTGGCATTGAGAAAGCCAATGACGCAATGTTTAAGTTTTTCTCCATTACACGCGGATTAATTCTACAGCTAACGGCTGGACTCGCACCTGCTTTAGAGCTTATAGCTACAGAGCTAAAAGAAAATACACTAGCTAAAATTGAAGAGGCTGGGGGTAGTGTTAAAGAGTTTGGAAAGCAGCTTGCCATCAGTTTCATTACAACAATCGGGCAAAGTATTGCTGCTTTAGGACAATTTGTTAGAGCTATTGTTGATTTTATGAAAGGCGCTTTGGAAATGATAAACTGGGCGCGTGACTGGATGGGTTTGTCAGAAATCACCATAAAGCTCAACTATGACCTTGCTAATAGTATCGAAGATTTTGGCGCAAGAGTTTGGTCGGCTGGATATGGTCTTAAGTTTTTAAATGACAAAGTTGATGACACAAACAAAAAAGCAGGCGAGGCTCCAAACATATTCCAGAAATGGGGCGCAAGCATTACTGATGTTGCAAGCAAAATGCCCAGCCTGCGTGAGCAAATGGATTCAGTCGGCAAGACTTTAGAGTCATCATTGACACAGGGCTTTACTGATGCAATTACTGGCGCTAAGTCATTTGGCGATGCTATGAAAGGGATGGCTAAAACAGTTGTCGATGCTTTGATTAAAATGATGGTTCAATATTACATTGTTCAGCCTTTGTTAAATTTAGTAGGTGGTGCGCTTGGCATGACACCTACCGCAGCTACAGGCAAGGCAATTGGTGGATCAGTTCAGAACGGGCAGCCTTACATGGTTGGCGAGCGCGGGCCAGAGATGTTCGTGCCTAATCAAAGCGGCTCTATTGTACCTAACGGAAGTTTGGGCGGTGGCGGTGGCGTTACTGTTAACCAGACCATCAACGTAACTACAGGCATACAAAGCACCGTAAGAGCAGAGATCGCTTCATTAATGCCACAGATAGCCCAAGCCGCTAAAGGCGCTGTAGCAGATGCTAGGGTGCGTGGCGGTAACTTCTCCAAAGCAATGGTCGGAGCGTAATTTATGCCTTTATCTTTTCCCAATGTAGGAATACAGAACATGACTATGCGCCTAAAGCGTGTTGTGGCTGTTGCTGAATCTCCTTTTACTTTAGATACTCAGGTATATACTCATCAGGGCGCACGATGGGAGGCTGAAGTAACATTGCCGCCTTTGACCTATGCAGAGGCTAGATCAGTTGAGGCTTTTATTATCGGATTAAAGGGTCGTGAAGGTACGTTTACTTTCGGCAATCCCTTGCATACAGATTCGGCTAATATTGTTACAAGTGGCACAACCGCAATTAGGTCAGAGACATTGACCACATCAGCGGGAAGCACAGCGGTATCAGCGGGCGCATACTTTCGTCTAGGAACATATCTATACATGGTGACAGCAGACAAGTCATCAGGCGCAGGTACTTTAGAGTTTCAGCCGCCTTTAAGAGAAGCTATAGCTACAGGGCAAGCATTAGACTTTACACAGCCTCAAAGCCTTTGGCGTATGGCTGCTAATGACGTTTC
>CAACVC010000181.1_pt1 | contig 14673 bp, 13 predicted proteins | sample 2381761 | NCBI WGS metagenome assembly CAACVC01 (sample SAMEA5211966, study PRJEB30684) | marine metagenome | biome: Marine; feature: Epipelagic; material: Water | collected 2015-10-15 | depth 45 m
TTTTCTTCAGGATTTAAAAAATCTGCTACATTATAAAAAATACCTGATGAACTATTAAGAGCATTACCTCCTGAATCAGATGTAAAATTCACCATTGTATCATTTTTTTGACTGTCTGTGACATCGGATTCAAAGCTATAAGACATTTGAAATGTTAGATCCGCAATCGACTCTGAGTAGGTTGGTTGTATTTGTGAAGTGTACCTAGTTAATTCATACAATTTCCCTTCCCATTTTCTAATGCTGTCTTGAGTAAGTGCAATTTCATCGGTAGCATTAGATGATAGTTTCACTCTAGGCTGATTTATAAATAAAAAACTTGGAATAGAAATAGCTTCTGTTCCCTCTTGAGCTATTGCAGTAAAAGTATTATCAGCTAAAGCGTTAGGATAAAGACTTGAAAAAGACCAATTTAATCCTGCTTCAGGCAGTTTATAATCATTATCTACATATGACTTTAAAGTTTGTTCAGTTATATAATACCTAGTTGCTTTTGTCTGAACATTTAAATTTCTCCTTGCGTAGCCTGTTAAAAAACCACATTCGCCAAAGCCGAAAGGTTGTGAACCGCAACCATAATCGTAATTAATTCCAACAGGTGTTCCCTGATAACTTTGAAACCAATAGTTAATGTTTTTTTGCTCGTAATCAAACCAAGAGTTTGGTATTCTTACAAAATGTCTAAGGAATGTTGCGAAGCCTCCTCCAATATCTCTAAAACTATCTTCTTTAAGTAAAACGCTATTTGTATGTTCTTGAGATACTGTTCCTATATCGCCCAAGAAATAGGGAATATATTTTTCTTTTTTTATAAAATACTTTTCAACAACAACTTGAGCGTTGCCTTGTTCTTGAAACTTGTAGGTTGAGAAATTTCTATCCATTAAAGTTGGAAATATGGTTTCCCCAAATGCAGGAAGGTCTAATTTATTTGAACTGCTCATAATTAAATTTCAATAGTATATCTCACAAGTTCATATATATCTCCTATGTAAACTCCAATTTCATCAGGAGCAATCACGATTGTTTGCCCAATGTTCCCAAGCTCTGCTTCCCAAAAACGCCCAAGCTTGGACATCGGATTCGTTGTGTAAAGTTTAGTAAAATCATTAACATAATCCTGTCCTGCAGTTTCAGTGTCAGGAGTTGAAACAGAGGGAACATCGTCTTTTTTTATATAATAATGAGTTGCCTTTGCAGCAACTGATCTTGTGACGCTCCAAGAATCGCCTGCACCTGTCACGCTTCTGAAATTTATTGCTCCCCACCAAGAAGCTCTGTAATTTTCTTGAGCGTACTCAAACCAAGTTGTTGGCATTGTAGCATAGTGTTTTTCAAATGTTTGTAGTCCTCCACCAATATCTGTAAAATTGGTTTCCTTTACTAGAAAAGCATTCGTCCTAATTTCTGAAGATGTTAAAGGCGTAGTTGAACTATATTTCCCTTTTCTTACTACACATTTTTCAACATAAATAATTCCATTGTGTTTAAGATCAGGGTTGTAAAAATTGAAATTCGGATCTGAAACAACGACTGCATCTTCATCGTTTAAAAAACTATCTGGTAAATCATAGACTAAATCACTCATTTACGAACTTTCCTTCTAAAACATCTTTGATTTCTTCTAAAACATTAAGTTCCTTATCATCTTTTTCTTTTAATGCTTCATCGCCTATGGCCTTTCTCATATCAGCTTCCGAAAAAGTGCCGCTTCTTGAGCCGTCTGTGTATCTGTCAAAAACTGTTCCATCACTTGTTGATCTCTGCTGAAAGAAATCTCCTACTCCTTTTCCTTTGTCTTTCAATATTGCATTTGCAATATCATCTAATTTTCTTGTCGGAACATCCTCAATTCCTGTCCCTTTTATAGCATCTTTATTTGATCTTCCTGCTCCTCCTTTTGCAATTCTTGTAGCTTCATCCCTAGACATTCCGTCAAACTTCTCCTGAAGCTCAATAATTCTTTCCATTAATTCAATCTTCTTTTTCTGTTTCTCAATCTCTTCTTCAGTCCCATTAATAGCCAATTTAATTAATTTTAATTCTTCTTCTTTTATTTTATTCTTTTCTGCTTCAAATTTATTATCATCGTCTTTATCGTCTGCTGCTTTTCTTTCTTCGGAAACGATTTGTTGTGCTAAATCTAAAGCTTCTCTTCTTTGAACATTGTGATCCTCCATTAGTTCAAGCATTACTTCTAATACTCTAATATTGGATTCCTCCTGATTGATTATTTTTTCGTTTCCAGAAGCTTTTGCTTTTAACAAATCAAGCTCTTTTTCGGACATCCTATTCTTTATTTTCTCAATATCTTCTTCGAGTTTTTTTGCTAAAAGTGTTTCCATCCGATCTTCTTTTGCTATTGTAAGACTTGCTTGTTTCTTTTCTAAAATTCTTGCTTCGATTGCATCTTGAATCTTCTTAGTTATGGCAGCTTTTCCCTCGGCTTTCTGAATCTTAATTAATGAATCTACTAATTCCTTTATTCCTCTGTTCTCTTGTCTTGTTAATGAAAAGCTTGGGACATCTCGGATTGCTCCTTGAATCTTCAGGATTTGTTCAGCCACCTTTTCCAAGTCTTTTTCGCTAAATAATTCTTTAATATCAAATCCCTCAATTCTTCCAATACCCTCTTTTAGTCGGTCAAATATAATATTAATCAACTCGGTTGGCCTTGAAGGGTCAAAAGCTTTTTCAAAGAAGTCTGTTGCAGGAGTTACTGGGATTCCTGTAAATGCTTGAGCAAAATTCTTAACCATTTTATCTATTCCAAAAAATTCTATTAGTTTTCCTGAAACAATGGTTGCTGATCTTCCTAAGGATTCAAGATTTGTTTTAGCTTCAGATAAAGCTTCGACATTACTTTGACTAAACACTCCAAATGCCTGATTTCCTTTTTTAGCTAACTCTTCAAAGCCGTCAGCTCCTGCATCTAAAATACGAACCAAGTCAGCACCTTCCGAGTCAAAGGCCTTAAATGCGATTCTCAAGTTGTCGGCTTGGCTTGTATTTCCTTTCATTATGTCGGCAAGTTCGCCTAAAACAACCATCGCATCTTTATTTGTTCCGTCAGTATTTCTGACCTCGATGTTATACTCTTCGAGGATTCCTTTAAGCTCTCCAGTTCCTGCCTGTGCTTCAGCTAGTCTTCGGACATATCGCTGCAATCCTAGCGATGCAGTTGTTGTTTCGATACCCGATAGCTTTGCAGCGTTTGTAAAGTCCTGAAGTTCGTCAGTAGTTAGGCCAAGTCTATCAGCAGTCTTCTTTAAACTGTCAGCTAACTGTAATGAGCCTTTTATACTTGTTCCGAAAGCTCCGATACCTGCGATCCCAAGCAAAGCACCTTTCACTCCTCCAAAGCTCTTCTTGAGCCTTTTGCCAAAGCTAGCAGACCTCTTTTGAGCTTTAGCCAGACCTTTTGAGAATGCCTTGGTATCAACCCCAAGTTTTGCGAGCAGTGAGAAATTAGCCATTTTGTTTCTTTATTAATTCGTTCATTGATGCCTTTTGAGTCATCTTGTTTTTAAAGGCATATTTATCGCCTATCTTTCTTTTTAAAATGTTTTGATATAAATAAAAAGTCCTAGCGACAGGAGCTTTTATTATTGAATCATAATCCCAACCATATTCGGAGGCCACACAATCAATGATGCCTCCGAGCCAAACTTTAGGATCGGCTTCATAACTAGTGTTTCCTTTTCCTTTTCCTCCTGAGGGAAGATCGTTAAAAGCATAATCAACAAATTGATAAACAGATTTTATGAATATCTTTGTTTTGTAACCCCTTGCAACTTGAGCGATTATTTGTTTATCGCTTCTCTTTTCCTTATTTGATTTTAAAGTGATAAAGAAATGAGCAAAATCTGATTCATCAGGGATTCCTCCAGTAAGAATCTTGTTGTCTGCGTAGTCTAATTTCAGACAGTCCTCTGCCGTAAGCTGACGAACCTTGAACCCATTTAAGTCGGATTCAAGGTTCAATAAAGCTTCGATCCGCAATCTTCTCTCGAATTTTGCGACTAACTCAATACGCTCATTGGAGGAGGTATCGAACTCGACTCCTGTCCAATTTGCCATTGTTCTAAATTAGTTTGTTTTCTTATAAGCTGCAATATCGCAACGAACAAAGTCTTCCTGAGTTTCGTTTACAGTTACATCTGTGATAACATAAGTCACAGTTGCTGCTGCTCCACTTGGCTTGTAAAGAATAGATTCGCCCAATGTCGGTAATGCTACTGTTGTTCCTAGTTGAACTGTAAAAGAAGCCTCTTCTCTTTGAGGAACTACAACTGCTCCCAGAGGTTCTCCGTTGCCGTCATTTATATCGACTCGATTTGTTGCTTTTGTTTGAGAAAAAGATTCTATTATAAAACCTTTTGAATTTGATGTAACTGTTGAGGTTAATATCCCGAACTTGTTACTTCCGTCTTCTGTAATTGCCATAATTTTAAAATTTGATTGTTAATATATATATATAAAAGGGAAATTTGTTAAGCGAACTTGAGTCCGATGGTCGAAGCAGTTGTTGCATTTGTGCATTCAAAGGTAATCTTTGAGTCATCCGTTGAAGCAGTTATAACTGTAGTGCCTGCTGAAAAAGTTGAATTATTTAAATCAATACTTCCTGAAGCAGGAGTGTAATTTATCACAAAAGTTCTGGTTATTCCATCATTCTGATAAGTGCAGTTTATTAAATTAGATGAAGTGCTTGTTATTGTAGTTCCGAATTGAGATGTTTGATTTAATGTATAAGAATCATCTGCAATGCTTGTTAATGTATAATTCTGACCACCTGAAATTTTAGAGAATCTAATTGCCTTTAAAGTGTCGTGAGGTTTGAAAGCAGTAACATCTAATCGAACAAAGTCTTCTTGAGTTTCGTTTACAGTTACATCTGTAATTATATAAAAATCATTTAATGCTATTTCTATCGGGTCTCCTACCTCAGGAATAGTAATATCCGATCCTATTTGAAGACTCAAAGAAATCTCTTCTCTTTGTGGGACTGATACTGCTCCTAGAGCTTCTCCATTTCCATCATTTAAATCAACTCTATTGCTCGACTTAGTTGTCGAGAAGGATTCAACTATGAATCCTTTTGTTCTTAAAGCTCCTGTTACAGTTGGAGCTAAAACACCAAATTTGTGACTGCCATCTTGTATTATTGCCATATTCTATAAAATGTTAATTTGTCAATTTTCAAAGAAAACTCCAATGTCAATATTGTCTCCACCTGAGAGAGAATCAGTATTAACATCAAAACTAAATTCTCCCGAAGTTTGAACTGTTTGCAAATTGCTTGCGTTTACGATTGTGAAGTCTGATGTCGATATATCATAAGAGCCGAAATCAACTGTAACATTTACAGTTTGAGTTCCTTGCAACAACCCAATCTTCCCAACTGTTTGGAATGATGTTGTTAGATTTGGAGTGCTAGTATCGTAAAAAGGATTACCGACTGAAATAACAACCCCTAATTCGTTTAAGGTTTTCAATCTAAGATTAGCTGAAGGGAAGGCATTGTCTTTTATTGAGAAAACAATACTGTAACTCAAGGTTGAAATAGCTAAATCTCCGTCAACTTCATAAGTTGTTCCTGTTGGCCTCATATATTGAACAGAGTAATAAGGGAGAATTGTTGAGCTTCCTGAAGGAGTTGTGAAGTTCTTAGCATTCAAAAGCATTGATCTCCTTACTTTAGCTCTGAGTTGTCTGTGAGTTGTTTGAGTATTGGTAACAGAAGCATCGCTAACAACTCGAATTGATAAAACGCCTCTGTTTTGCATATATTCAACTTTTGAACTGTTTTCAGTTTGAGGAATTGGAGGATCGAGAGCTTCGCCCTTCTCAAACATTACTTCCAATCTTGGAACAACGAAAGTGTCCTGATCCAATGTTGCAAACAAACTCGATGCAGTCAGTCCTGTGTCGGTTGCAAGAAAAGTCGTTGCAGCAGTTTCGATGTTAGTCTCGAAATCTAGTAATGTTGTGAAATCAGGAGCAGGCATCTTTTATTTCATTTCTTATTATTTCAGCTTCTTCGCAAGGCTCTTTAATATGATTTAACATTTCCAAAGCCTCCTTATACTTATTAAACTTTTGTAAATATCGGGAATGCAATAAATAGCCTAATGTTTTATAAATTGCCATATTTTGAAGAGGCTCTCCTTTATCAATTTGAGCGTTACAGGCACAGATGTAACCAAGACCTTTATGAAGATTTTCGTTGTCTCCTAACTTACCATAAAGCTCGGCAAGATAGTAATAAGCTTCCTTTCTATAAGGAGCGACAGAAATCCCTGAAAGCCAAGCATCTTTCGCTTCTTCATTCTTTTCATCGACTGCATAACAAATCCCAAGCATCATCCAAAGATTATAAATTTCGTGAGGATAAGAATGGATCGCAATAGCTTTCTTAATATAAGGAATGGCCTCTTTGTTTTGCAATGAGTTAAAATACTCTTTTGCGATATAAGTATAATCTGCCTCAGAGCTTTTAATCTTATTCTTTAAAAGGCTGATATGAAAGTTATGGTTGCTTTTATCTTCGTCTGGAGAGTGTTTTACAGGACAATCTGATAAAATTAACACAGTTGGCTGCTCTTCGCCTATTTTGGTAGGTAGAAGCTCTTCGTGAACCTTGTTCTTCCAATACCATTCATCTTTATGGATTCTAATTTTAAACAAGTTCCCAGAGCGTTCATTTACATCATAAGGAAGCCCAAATGCTTTTGTTTCGGGATTCAAAAGCATTTGTTGGATTATATTCTCTGGGTTCTCTATTGTATCATCGCAATCCAACCAAAAGCTCCATCCATCATTCTTTAAGGCCATCTCTCTTGCGAGGTTTCTCGCTTTGGAGAAATCAAAGTCTTCCCTGCTTGGGAAGATCATTCGCTCAAACTGATAAGGAATCTCTGATTCTTTTATCGCCTCTAAACAATCGTCTTTGTCATCGGTACAAACAAAAGACACAGATTTAACGATTGGTTTAACTTGAGAGAGTAATCTCTTTAAATATTTTAAATCAGGAGAATATCCTATGAGATAAAGGTTTAGTTTATCTTTGTCCTTCGGCTTGGCATTCGATTCTGAGTGTGACATTTATTGCATCCTTTTGAGTGTTTACGACTTTATAGTTTCTATTTCCGTCCGTAAGAATCATTCCTTTAGTCGGTAAAGTCGTATAACTACCAATATTCAGATAGAATTTTGTGTCAACAGTTGTCTCTCTGCCGTCCTCGAAGATTTCAAAGGCTACCTCAATGTCTTGCTTGTTTGCGACATAGGTCTCCGTATTGGTTGGAGTTACGGCAGTTAATGTTGTTGTCATATTCGTAATGGCGAAATTTAGGTTATCTCCAATCAATGACGAACTTATAATGCTACTCATACCAATAGCATTATTGTAAAAAAAAAGCCCCCACTCCGAAGAGTGAGGACTTTTTACAACACTATGAATAAAACAAAGTATTAAGCACCTGTGATTCTTTCGCCTGCGTTAGCGTTGATGATTACCTCATCTGCTGACATATAAACACGAAGGATGTCAGATTTGATTGGCTCATCTCTGTAAGTTTCAGCAGTAAATGCTCCACCATCAGGAGAGTAAGCTAATGTTCTTCCGATACCACCATTTGAGAACTCGCCTCCTGCGATTTGAGCAACATAATAAGCGTTGTTTTCCCAAATACTTGTGCGAGATGCAGTTTGTCCTTTAGCTGCTGAGTTGTAGCGTGTAGGACATACGATAATATTGCTAACACCTAAAGCACTTGTTAAGATGTCTTTGCTTGTATATTGACCATTGCCATTGAAGATGTTACGAACATCATCTGTGTTGATCATTTCGTTATACAATGAAGACTCGATGATGAGTGCAAGGTTGTCGAACATACCATTTGCATTCAAACGCTCAACTGCGTTTTGAATTGTTGTGATAGGTTTTGATCCTGCTGCATCGGACATCGCTCCACCTGTTTGACCAGTTGGATTGAAGCCACCATTTTGTAAAGCAGATTGAACACGAACTTCGTGGCCAACCATTATATCACGCTGAAGCTTTTGAGCAATAGCACCTGCGGCATCTGAGATACCATCATCACTTGCTTTGCTTGCATCTTCGTCTGGAAGGACTCCTTCTAAAGCGTACTGCAAACAAGCATAAGATTGCTTACCATAATCGAAATCTCTTCGTGCGAATGAAGAGCCTGCTGAACGAATAGCTGAATCGTTAAGATCGAACTGATCGTCTGAAAAGATTGGGTAATCTCCGTTTTTAGTTCCGACATTGCGGATCGGAAGGATTGAAGTTCCAACGAATTTGTTTTCCCCAATTTTGTTAAGTGCTTCTGAAAGCACGGGATTGAATGATGCGTTTGTTGATAAAGACATAATTTAAATTTCTCCTATATTATTGATTAAAGTGCGAAAGGTAAAATCTCGATTACATCGTTAGCCACGCCACCTTGAAGAGCTACACCTAAAAGTTGATAATTAGAAGTTGCAGTAACTCCAACCTTGCCTGAAGCGGCAGGGTAAAGTAATTGTCCTGCCGTAGTAGTTGCAGCTAAAGTTGCGTAAACAGTTCCACCTCCTTGAAGTGCAACTGGAGTCGGGTCTCCGTTAGCAAGAACTTCTCTTGTTGAAAAACCGACTATTTTTTGAGCGGACAAAACTGCCGCTCCCCCTGCACTTACCTTGCTATCAGTTTCGATCTTCATTGTTAAATAAGGAGCGAATGTGCCTGATGCCGTAAAAGTACGCTGAGTGTTATTTATGGTTGTTGACATATTATTAAATGATTAATGATTAATTTATAGTTTAAAGAGTTCAGGCTTTTCTTTGCCGAGACGAAGAGTTGCCGTAAATTCTGAAATATTGTTTTCTTTAGCGTAATCCTTAATGAATTGATCTTTAAGAGACTTACTTGGAGACCAAGTTGCATCATCTTGTTTGCTTAATTCAATAGGATTAGCTCCTTTAATAAGAGACAAAAGCTTTGTATTCTCTTCGGTTACCTTAGAGAGTTTTGCTTCCATTTCTTCTTCTTCTTTATTATGGCCTTCAAGTTCCTCCTGAAGTTTAGACATTTCTTCGTCTTTCTCTTTCAGTTTTGCTTGTAGGTCTTCGATAACAGATTCAAGCGAAGCAACTTTTTCTTCAAGGTTTTTGTCTTCCTCTTCAAGTTTTTCCTCTTTGTCTTCGAGTTTCTCCTCTTCTTCGAGTTTCTCCTCTTCGTCTTCGAGTTTCTCTTCGTCTTCGTGACCGCCCATTTCTTCTTCGTCATTATGTTTATCGAAAGATTCTTGGGTTTCTTCAGATGAAGATTCTTCTTGAATTTCATTGCTTGACTCAATCTGTGCCTCTTCTTCTGAGACTTGAGCTTCTAATGCTTTTAATTCGACAGACTCTTGGTCTTCGACTTTAGCTTTAAGAGCTTCGTTCTCAGCAGCGAGTTTTTCATTTGCTTCGATGAGTTCTGATTTTAACATTTTATTTGTTGGTTTAATATCTATTTTTGAAAAAAGTCCTTTTTGATTAGCGGCAGGAGTATCAACAAAGTCAGCAGAACTAACTTCTTGAACTCTGATTGACGGGTAATCAAATAAAGCGTTGTCTGGTCTTGCTCCTAGCTCAACATCTCCTTCAGGAGTTGCCCAAGCTTGAGTCGCTGAGAATACGATGCTTAATCCAAATCTCTCTGGCATCTTTTCTGCCATCTCGAATAAACGATTATATTTGCGATTATCATCTTCTCTAAATGAATCAAAGGCTTCAAAGTCTGCCATCAGTCTTTCGCCTTCGGTTCTAAAGTTTGCAAACATTCCGATCTCTCTGGTTAGTCGGTCTTCAAATAAAGCTCCTCTGTGAGTAATGTAAGCAGGAATCTTTTCTCCATCTATTGCCTTTAAGATTGTGTCGAGACTATCGTCATCAACGAACAATTCGTGGCCTAATGCCTCGCCTACACTTATAAGAGAAACTCCGAACATCTGACCTGACTCTTTGTCAATTTTAGATTCGGAAATGTTTAACGCTGAAAATCCGTATTGTTTAGAACTCATTTTACTATTCGCTTTTTTGTCAATTTGTTTAAGTTTTCTACTCGCCCACTCGACTCCTGAAGTTCCTCCCCAACCAAGCCAAGCAACATAACCCCTATCTTTCCAAGGAGTTGCTTTATATTTGGGATCAATCTCAGCATTCTTTTGATGTCTTTTAAATGAAGCCATCCGAGCGATTGTTTCTCTTGAAATTCTTTCTTTCTTTGCTAATTGATTGGCTCTTGCCCAACCAACTGGAGTCATTCCTTTTACTTCGTCTCCGTGTTCTTCTTTCCATCGCAGCACTTTCTTTGCATTATTTGAAGCCGATTCAGGATAATCATTATAGGTTTCAGCCAGAGCATCTGAATTGGCTTTCCAAGCTTTGCACCAGTATTGTGGCCGAACAGGAGCTTTAAATTTAGTGCAATAAAAACGATGGTCATTGTGATCTTCTTCATAAAAATTGCAATTAATGCAGGCTTGTCCTTTTGTTTCTCCATCTTTTCGGCTCTTTCTATAAGCAGCAGGAAGCTCGGAAGGAATGATCTCTCCGTCTTCATATCTCCTGTGTTCGTTGAGTTTGTTTTCTCGGTTATAGATACCGATGCAAACTGCGACTCTTTGCTTTGAGTCAGGAAACTCTTTTAGAGTTTCTTCGTCAGAAGCACATCTAACGACAAACTCGTTTCTTGGTTCGTCTTTCTGTGGTTTAGGAAGAGGCATCTTCAATGTTGGCTATCTTCCTCGCTTCTACTTCAGATAGTCCGAAAATACTTGTTAGAATTGCAATAAGTTGTTTCGCATCAATTCCTCCCTGAGAATAGGAATCTAATAATGTTGATATTGCCTGAACTCCACCGACTCCAATCTTCGTGATTAATGGATCAACTATTTCCTCTTTTCCGTTTCCTTCTTCTTGAGCAATCTCTTTGGTTTGCTTGAATTGCTCCTGAGATGTTAGATCAACAAAGTTGGCTGATGCTGAAGTGTTGTAGGCATTCATTAAATCGAGGTAAGATGAAAGATTGTTTTCTTTAGCGATCTTCTTTGCTTTTGCTATATTCTGAGCTTTGCGAATCATAACATCTTCAGCAGTATAACCAAAAGGAGCAGTAATATCATCTAAGCTCATTGCACCGACTCGGAAATAATCTAAGTCAGCTTTTACCTGTGCTGCTCGGTTGATCCAACGAAATGCGGGTCTTTGCCATCTAACTTTGAAAGGATTGTCCACTCCTGAAGGAATTGAAATTTCATTGTCGGCTATTTTTTGAGTTAGCCATCTTCTGTAAAGTGTTTGCATCGCTCTAATCAAATCAGTTTGATAACTCTCAACAGTTTGCTGATACTGGAGAACGACTCCTTGAGATGCTGAGAAAGAACTTCCTCCGATCTCCATTAATAAAAATTCTAAAGGAATCCCAACTGCACTTCCTACTTTTCTAAGTAAATAAGAGACCCATTCAACTCCATCGACATTAGGACGGCCGTTTGAACTTATAACGCTGACATCTTCGTCAGGCTCTAAATAATGGAATCTTCCAGTCTCGAAAGTCTCTAGTCCTCCGATTTCATCTTGCTCGGAAGCATCTAATCTATTTTGTAATTCAAATTCATAAGAATTTTGTCTCTTAACTGCAACTGACAATGAAGCAGCAACTTTGGCTGAGATCATTTCAATTCTGTCGTATTCATCGCAATCCTGAAGAGTGTTTAAGATTGTTGCTAGTTCAGGAATGCCTCGGTACTGGACAGGACGAATCTTTCTAAAGAAAGGAATAAAGTCATTAGCTGAGATTAATCTATAATCCCTTAAACTACCATTTACTCGATTTCCTATAGAATAGTTTATAGGCTTACCAACTTCATTGATCTCAACTCCATTTTGAAAGTTATCTTTTTCTGACCCAGTTGCTTGGCCTTTTGGATTCCCAATTCGAGACCCGTCAATAAATTGAACTTTCCCATCTAATACAACTAAACCACAATCGCCATAAAATAAGAGAGAATCAACCATCTGCTGCTGAATCTCCCTCATATCAAATTGACCTGTTACATCAGGGTCGTGACTAAACTCAGCCCATTCCTCTTCGATCTTTGAATCCAGAGCTTCGTCTCCTGTGTTTGACTGCGGAATAATTCCTCTCCCAACAATGTCGGCTTTTCTTAGTCGAGACATCGAAGCAACGACAGGATTGTTTCTTCTAAATTCTAAAGCTGCAGAGATTAGCTTATCTCTATCGTAATTGCTTAATTCTATCTCTTCTGATCGGATTGCATCATAACCTCTTCTCGCTCGGTAGCGAGTGTTCTTAATTGCATCATATCCTCTGAATGCTTTCAGGAATTGCTTTGCTGCAAATCCTATTCTTGAAGGTTTCTTTTTCTTAGCCATCGAAGTTCTTTAATGTTATTCTATTTCTGCCTCTTCCTCCCAGAGTGCTATCTTTTAAGGAAATTAGTCTATCTAATCTCTCAATTTCGTCTAAAATGCTTCCTGTATCTTTTAAAGTAAAGGTCTGATCTCCTATTGAATAACTTGTAACTCCTTCTTCTGCTAACTTAGAATAAGCCGTTAGGAGTTTGTCTCTAATTGTAACAAGTGTTGCTAGTGGAGTTGTCGATGCCATCTAAAAAAGTAAGTTTGTCAATTTATATAAAAAAAGTCTCTCTGGAACTACCTAAACCAAAGAGACTTTTCTTTTAACCTTATAACGACTGACTACGATATGAGTTGCTATATATTATGTTTCACGAAAAAAGTAGATAATAAACATAATAAAAGCCTAGAAAAGTCTTCTGTCAAATTTGTCTTACCACCAAGACTCGGAAGTTTGCCGAGTTCTTTGTTTCTTCGTTTTTCTTTCTACATTTTCTTTCATTGGTTGAGCGTTGATTCTATCAACTCTCGCTATCCCAACGAACTTACTTAACGCTCTTGCCATACATTCACAGTCAAAATAGTGGTCTCCTCGACTCCTTTTCATCTTCCTGACTGTCTTAATATGTCCACTCCTGTCGGTTTCCTTCGCCCAATAGACTGCAAAAAGCTGATCATAGTATTCTTTCGGAGTATCTGTGAAAGTGAAGAAGCCTGACAACTGCTGAGATCGGAGTTTTGCAATCTCGGATTCCCAAATATTCTTATCAATATGTAAATAAAGGAACTTTCCTCTACCTGCTCTGCCCTTGTTGTCTCCTGTGAATGGGTCTTTTTGTTGCAAACGATAAGGTTCTGCCATTGTTTTCCAACCTCTTGAGCCGAACCAATGAGTTCTTCTCTTAAATACTTCCTCATAAACCTCCTGAGTTCGGTCTCCTGCACAGTCAATGATTGCTTTGTGACACTTGTTGTCCTCGAATATCTTATCTAAATCAACAAATGAAGCCACGCTTCCGAAGTCAATTAGATAACTTTCGCCACTAGATTCAAAACCTCGAACAATAAATCGGAAGTGATCGGTCTGAGTATCGACTGCCAAGATTCTGAAGTCTCCTTTTAGTTCTCCTCTTTCATAGTTTGATTCTAAAACATTTGCTTCATTCTCATCCTGATTAACCCAATCTTCTTTCCAAGCCTCTGCCAAGTTTCCCTGAACGAACTTCTTTAATCCATAAATACTTGAACTGACCTGAAGCCAAGCGACAATCAAATCAGCGAATGTCATTGCAGGAGAATACAAAGAGTTTAAATGATAACTGCGATGACCTGATGGAGCGTTGGGATTCATCTCTCTCCATTCTCCTTCTCTTAGCATAGTTGGCTTATGAGCATCAAGAATCTTACAATCACAGTTCTGGCAACGATAGTGAGCCGAAGCAGCAACTTTTATAAAGTCATAAGAACCATCATCCATCTTTGAGTCTTCATCGAATCCGATTCCATATCGCATCTTTCCTTCTTTGTCCCTTTGTCTCCATTGGAAGTCGATCATTTCATTACATTCGGGACAAGGCATAAAATACTTCCTTTGGTCTCCATAAATGTATTCTTCCCAGATACCTCCTTTCTCATCTTTGGGAGTCGATGTTTGAATAATCTTATATTCTCGCCTCCCCTTGATTCGCTCTAAAGCTGCAAGTCTTATATCAGGATCAATCTCATCAATCTCATCTAATACCAAGTAAGCAACAGGAGCAGACTTAACATTATTCTCACTCCCCGCTCCTGCAAAAGTCAGGACACAGTTCAGGAACTCTTGTCTCATATTGGTAATCTTATCAGTATCAATCTTTCCTGAAGCTGCTGAAATAGGACATTGTTCTCTCAAAGGCCTACAATCTTCGACAAATGGAAGCCATCTTCCTTTTGAAAAGTTCCGAGCATTCTCGGCCGAAGGCATAATCCAAAGAGTATCTTTTGGAAACTCGGACAATAGGTAAGCAACTCCTGCATACATTGTCGTTGTCTTTGAACTTTGTGATCCCCAACAAAGAGTCACTTTATTGACCATCGGGTCAACCAGAGCATTCAGAGGTTCTTTAGCGTAAGGAAATATCTTTAACGCTCCTGACAGTTCTGAGATGTTAGCTCTCAAGACACAGTTCTCATAAGCCCACTCAACTGGAGAAGTGAGTTTTCTAGGAGCGAACAGTCTCGCTAACTCATTTGACAACGAAG
>CAACVC010000182.1_pt1 | contig 14561 bp, 37 predicted proteins | sample 2381761 | NCBI WGS metagenome assembly CAACVC01 (sample SAMEA5211966, study PRJEB30684) | marine metagenome | biome: Marine; feature: Epipelagic; material: Water | collected 2015-10-15 | depth 45 m
TATAAATAATTATGATAACAAACAACAATAAGGAGTAAATATGGCAGATAGATATAAAATGGTAAATGGTGAGAGAGTTCAACTCACAGCAGAAGAAGAAGCAGCTAGAGACGCAGAAGAAGCAGCTTGGTCAGCTGGTGCTTTTGATAGAGCAATGGTTTCTTTAAGACAAAAAAGAGATGGTCTATTAAAAGAAACTGATTACTATGCTTTATCAGATGTTACTATGTCTGATGATATGAAAAAATATCGTCAAGATTTAAGAGACATTACTGATGGTGTGAATACTGAAGCTAAAGCCAAGAATAAGACTTTTCCAACAAAACCTGAATAATGCGACTATCAAAACATTTCAAACTAGAGGAGTTTGAGAAGTCTATGACAGCTACCCGTAAGGGTATTGAGAATAAAGCTGGTTCAGGCGAAATAAAAAATCTTACTGATTTATGTTATGGAGTTCTTGAACCTGTAAGAGCAAAGTTTGAAAAACCAATCATAGTTACTTCAGGATATAGGAGTCCTGAACTGTGCGAAGCAATAGGTAGTAAAGCGACATCACAACATACAAAAGGTGAAGCTGTTGATTTTGAAATAGCTGGTGTTTCTAATTTACAAGTAGCATTATGGATTGAAAATAATTGCGACTTCGACCAACTTATTTTAGAATATTGGAAAGATGGCGAACCTAATAGTGGTTGGGTGCATTGTTCTTTTAAAGAGGGTTCTAATAGAAAACAAGTGCTGACATATTCAGGAAATAAATATATAAATGGACTACCTGAAGCAAAATGGGCAGATGGTAAATTTGCAAATTAAGGAGTAATATGAAACTAACAAAGAAACAAAAAAAATTACCAATGGCTTTACAAAAAGCTATTTTGAAAAAACAAAAGAAGAAAAAGAGGAAGGGAGGAAAATAATGCCAGGACATTACGGAGGCGGAATGAAGCCTAAAAAGAAAAAGAAAAAAAAGAAAAATAAAAAGAAAAGATAATGGTTAAAGTAGCATCTATAAAAGGAATTATTAAAGACTTAAAACCAGGTCAGCAAAAAACTATGAGAAAACACGCACGTCATCATAGTTTGAAACATATGCGGTCAATGGCACTAGCAATGAAAAAAGGTGCTACTTTCCAATCAGCTCACACAAGAGCAATGAGGTCAGTTGGGAAATGAGTGGATTTACAACATCAACTACTTTAGCTGAAATGATAAACAAGTTTCCAATGAAAAAGAGAAGAAGAAATGTCAAAAAAAAGAAAAAGAAGAAACGTTCCAAAAGATAAAAAGACAGGTGTTCCTAAAAAATACTTGTCAGGTTTAAAAGGCTCAAAACGAACACGAAGAGCTAGACTGATTAAGAAAGTTGCATCTATTTACAAATCAGGTGGCTTCATACCTAGATCCTTACTAAAAAGCAGAACGAGGGCATAATGGCTAGTAGATTCAGAAGACCTTTATCACCTGCTGTCAGAACTTCTTTAAGACGTAAAGCAAAGGCAAAAAAAGGTGTTTCTTACACAACTCTTGTAAAAGTTTATAGACGAGGACAAGGAGCTTTTTTAGGTGCTGGTTCAAGAAGAGTATCTATGGCTGCTTGGTCGATGGGGAGGGTTAATTCTTTTCTCAGGGGATCTAGAAAACACGATCTTGACCTTCGTAGAAAAAAAAGTAAAAGGTAAATATGGCAACAGCAAGTCAAAAAAACAAAGAACAACTGATCCGTATAGAAGGTGAGATAGCACTTCTTAAACACGAAATACAGACGATTCGTGGAAACCATCTTGCACACTTAGATCAAAGAGTTTCTCGTATGGAAAAAGTTATGTGGACTATTTGTTTAATTGCTGTCACTCATCTACTCTACACAGTTCTCAACTAAATTTGCTTTTATTCACAATTCGCCTTATAGTAGATTTCTATGAAGAGGATATTAGTAATTAGTGATTTGCATTTGCCATATCAACATCAAGATGCATTTCTTTTTTTAAAAGAAATAAAAAAAGAATATAAACCTGATTTCATTATTAATATTGGCGACCTATTAGACTTTCATGCAATCAATATGCACACCCACGATCCTGATCTTTATTCACCAGGCATGGAGCTAGATAAATCAAAAGAATACATAAAAGAGTTAGAGTCTATGTTTCCTAAAATGGTTGAGGTAGATTCTAATCACTCTAGCTTAGTTTATAGACGAGCATTAAAATATGGAATGAGCAGACAATTTTTAAAACCTTATGGCGACTTTCTTGGAACTAAAAAATGGAAGTGGGTAGATGATTTAACTCTTACTATGTCTAATGGACAAAGGTGTTTTTTTACTCATGGCAGAAGTGCGGATATACTAAAGGTTTCTCAAGCTATGGGTATGTCAGCAGTACAAGGCCATTATCATACTAAGTTTGTTATATCTTGGTGGGCTAACCCTGATAACCTATTTTTTGGTATGAATGTAGGTTGTATGATCAATCAAAAAAGTCTTGCTTTTGCATATGCCAAAAATTTTAAAACAAGGTTCATTTTGGGTTGTGGAGTAATAATTGATGGAATACCACGTCTTTTACCAATGGTCTTGAATAATAAAGGCAGATGGATTAATAAGCTAGTATGACCATCAAAAAAGACCCTCCTGAAAGCAAAATAAAGCCTTTTAAGAGGCGATCAGCACTTGATAAGCAGATAGGCGGCACTCATTACAAATCGAAGTCTGTGGGAGGTATAGACCCCATACAATTGATTGTAGCTCATAAGCTAGATTTTATTGATGGAAATATAGTCAAATATGCAGTAAGAAAAAAAGATTATGAAAGCAATAGAGAGAGATACGAGAAAATCAAACACTATTGCGAATTAGCACTGGAGTTAAAATGTGGTTCACGTTAGGTAAATTAGCACTTAAAACAGGGACAGAGATATATAAAAATAGAAAACGTGCAAAACTTTTAGAAAGCGAAGCGGAAGTTAAACATTTAGAAAGAGTTGTTGCTGGTGAAATAGAACACAAAAAAGTTACGATTGCTGCACAACAAGGGGACTGGAAAGACGAATTTTGTTTGATATTAATTTCGATTCCGTTGCTTTTACTTGCCTGGTCAGTCTTCAGCGACGACCCTAATATTCAAGCTAAAATAGATATTTTTTTTGATAAGTTTTCAAACCTTCCTACATTTTACCAAGCCCTCGTAGTTGGGTCATTTTCAACAATTCTTGGAGTTCGTGGAGTATCTGCTTTTAAAAAAAAGTAATTACCTAACCTTTAGATTGTGTTAAGAATATTTAATGAACGTAAAAGATTATATCTATGTTGAAGCACAATTCTTTTTTGCACCTTTAGAAGAAAACGAACCTTTAGGTAAAGCAATATCAATATCCTTTGTTGATATATTTCCTAAATTTAATCATAAGGAAAAAATACTTAAAAATTTTGAAGAGAATGGCCTGGTGCTATTAGACTATGAAATTACTTACAGGCCAATGAAAAATAGTGAACTTAATGACTATGAACTAGATAACGTCACTAAGCATTAAAATATAATAGCACCTAATATAAACCCAGCTACAAAGCATATCCACTCTCGTCTGTAGTGAAGCTCGATAGCTTTCCAGTCGCTTTTTGTTTTTCCAAATATCATCATAACCTCTCCTTACCAAACAATTGAAGCTCTCTTTTTAACTCTGATTGTAAAAGAGATATTTCAGTATTCTTATTATTATATGAAAGTTTAGAAGATAGATAGTATTTATCTGCATTGTCTACTAAGGTTTTTGCTGTTAAATATTCCTTATCTTGCATTATTAATACTTCTATTTCTTTTTGAGATCTTTTTACAACGTCATTTTTAAGCTCTAGGTATTTTTTAGCATATACTTGTTTAAGCTCAGTCTCTCTATCTATTTTAAGACCATACCACTTATTGTAAGTAGCTGATAAGTCTTGAAGCTCTCTCATCAACTCACTTACATTTAAGTGTAGATAATCTTCAGAATGGGATTTTATCATCTAACTCTTCATCCTGTTCATTGTTCATCATTTCCTTGTCTATTTTTTCTAAATCCTCTTGAGTTATAGGTTTAGAATTATCAGGAGCAAATGATTGAGGTGCTACTGCTGGGACTGACTCGGCAATAGTTTTAAAACCTGCACCTAGATTGCCTCGTTTTTGATAAGGCCTTTTTAACCTAAATACTTCAATCAGTTCTTCGTCAGCTCCATATTTAGGAGTCTTAAAAGGTTGTTGTATTACATATTCCTTTGACACTTCCCAACCTTGTTGAACGTAATTTTGTATTTGCGGTTGATTATACCAATCCATCGGCATTTGAGATGGCTTAAACTTTCTTTTTGTTAAAGAGCAAGTATAAACTATCTCTGTCAGTTTTCTTTGATACCCTGCAATTGGTGCTTTCATACCAGTTGCATATATATTGTTTGACTTACAAGCTATATATGGGTCTTTGCTTTTCTTTTGCATTTTTTACCTTTTTTTTAGTTGTTGTTTATATTTTTTTGTCTGTTCTTCAAATAACTTACATGATTTGTAAGCAGACAATAATCCTAAAAAAGCCCTGTGGTGCTGCGTTTTACTTACCACTCTTCTTACCTCTATTTTAGAGCCGTCTTTAGGAAGTCTTACAATACACATACGATCAATTTTTTTTCCAGTTTGTTTTTCATATGCATATTTATATCCATGTACTTGGTGGAAGGCAGACACAAAAATACCATTACTAGTTTTTATGTCTATCAACCAAACCAAGCCTTCTCTGTCTTTTGCTAATAAATCAAGTGTACCTGCAAACCCATCAGGCAAGAATACTATTTTTTCAGAAGCAATTAACGTGAAGCCATTATCGTTCCACCATTTAACGAATTTATGAAAGCAGTCTTTTATTACAGGGTCGCTTGGTTCTTTATATGAAATACCTTTTACAAATTTCTCACATAATCCATGCACTATTTTACCTGTAGAAAAAACGTTAGTTTGTTTATCATTTGCTCTAGACTCAGCTCTGTCAAATATTTTTTGTATTATATCATCTGACAAATGTTCCTCTAGCTGCACTCTGATATTGTCTTTCGTTTCTTTTACTTTCCAATTTAGCAGTGCTGGTTTATTCAGCATATCTAAAATAGAAGAAACCCCTATTTGATACTCACCATTTACTAAATATTTATGGTTTGCATCTTTAAAGGTCATATTAAAACCATTTTCTAGTTTTATTGTTTTATCAGGCATTACCACTCCTTCTTGTGTTTAATTGGTTTTAGTAACCATTTTATTGTTGTGCTTAATGTTGTTGCTAATTGATTTAATCGCCAGGTAGATAACTCGTTATCACCTTTCTCGTACTTTTGCTGCTGTTGAAATGTAACGTTTAAACCTCGTGCAACTTTTGACTGACTCATACCACGAATCACTCTACCAAGTTTAACTCTTTTACCAAGCACCTTATTAAAGTTATCCCTTGATTTACCATTCATATGATATTTGTTTTTTACTACCTCAAGCTCCTCTTGAGCTTTCTTAACTTTTAGTTTCCATACTTTTTGTCTCATTTATTACCTTTCTCCAAACCAACCTGTAAATTTTTTTGGCCTTCCACCTATTGAAGGTAAAATAAAACTTACTCTGCCCTGAACATTGTCATATTCATAATTTTTATGTAAAAACCTTTTTAATACATAATTTATTTCACAATTATCACTGCATAAGGCTATTTTTTTAGTGTTTATTTTTTTGTAATATTTGGTTTTATATTTACAAAATCTGCATTTTTTTTTCATACAATTTCTAATTTAAAACGTTATGGTTTCGACCCCTCATACATTCCCTATACATATGCGTGTAAAGAGTCTCGGCTTTAGGATTAGTAATCCAAAAGTTAATACGTCTAAACTTGCTTACTTTTTTCTCACTATCTTTAGCCTTCCATTCACAATTATGTAAATCGTAATCTATGTTTTGTGCGTTTGATTTTTCAAACTTAGATACTCCGACTGTGTCTAGAATTGGTGTGTATTTACTGCATCCTTGCGTTAGGGTCAAAAGAACCCCTATCATCATTATCCTTTTTAACATTTTGTTTCCCTTCTTAGTTTATGTCATTACTTTATATCCCTGCAATTTGAATGCTAATTTTTTTCTCTGTTCCCTTTTAGCAATCAACTTCTTCTCAATACTTTTTTCTTGCTCTAACATTTTAAAGTATTGATTACTTTGCTTGAGATTTTTTATAGTGTTTATTTGTGGCATTTGCCCTCTCCGTTAAAAAGTTAGTTACATGATTTCCTAAATAACTAACCTCGTTGTTAACAACACTAGCAAGTGTTGTATTTGGTTTATATTTACCAAATCTTTTTTTAAAGTATTTAGGCCAGTCTTTAGCCTTTCCTTTAAATATTGAAATTACCTGAACCATAAGCCTCCTAATTTAAATACCCTGATACAGGTGTTTTTTTATCGTTTTCCAAAATTTCACTTAAGAAACCAAAGTGGTTATCAAAAGTTGCTTCTAATCTTTTTGGAATGTTAAAGTGGTTGTAAACAACTTTTTGAAAGTTAGTGTCTTTCAAATATTGCTCACTACCTTTATTAAAAAAGAACCTTGTACTTTTATGCTTCCAAGCAGTAGGAAAGGTATCTTTAACCTCACTAGCTGTTAATTCGTTTGTCATTGGAGCATATACAAACAAAAGTTCTGTGTAGTTTTTCTTTTTCATAGTTTTTCCTTTGTTAGTTTTATTATCCATAACTAAGTCGTACCTGAGTTGCAATTGTTTGTAAAGCAAAATAAAGCGGTGAGTTGTAATTTATATATGTAAAAACCTAGTAAAATGGCCATATTTAGCCATATATACACAATATCTAGTTGTATTTAGACTTGTTAATTGAATTATTACTAAAAGATTGTTAAAAGGATTAAAAAGGGTTATTACTGAGTCGAGGAACTTTTTAGTTAGTTTTTCATTAATTATCCTTTTTGTAAAAAACGTAAAAAGTAGTGGCCTTGCTCCCTCAAGGCCACACTCGAAAGGATAAAATGATAAAAGTAGAAGTAACTAAAATATGGCTCGGCAAAGTATCAGTTAGAGATTATGTCTATAAAAAGGCACTCAAAAGCAAACAATCTCTAGGTATTACGCATGGCAAGGAGTTTATGATAATTCCTTACGAGAATCTAAAAAAGGCCAAGCAGTACACTGACACCATAATTCAATCAAAGTTTAATAATAAAAAATATAGACTAGTAGATTTTGATTGGAAGCCTTATAAGGAAGATAATCCAAATCAAGGCAAATTATGGCAAAATACAAAACCAAATCTGAACGAGAATACATGAGCAAAGTTGCGGATCTAGGATGTATCTGCTGCGGTCAACCAGCGGAACTACATCATCCAAGATCAGGCATGGGTATAGGACAAAGAGCTAGTCACTTTGATGTAATTCCATTATGCCCAACTCATCACAGACATGGCAAAGTATCAATCCATTTAGGTAAAACCCAATTTGAACGAACTTTTGGAACTGAAAAAGTATTACTTAAAAAAGTAAAAAAGGCTTTAGTAGAAAAAGAAAAGATGGAAAGTTTTTTATTTGATGTTGCTAATAACACTCCAAACGAGGATCAATTTAAATGAGTTATAGATCAGGATATTTTTTGGCCTTTCGAAGTATTTGGAATCATCCTGCGTTTAAAAACCATATTGAACGAGGTGTTTGGTTATATATGGTTTCTAATGCATCCCATAAGGATAAGGAGCTAAAGTTTATGGAAAACCCTGTATTTGTAAAACGTGGTGAGCTTATATTTCCACTTCGTAAAAATGCTAGTATTTGGAAAATTCCATATTCTTCTATGAGATCCTTAATACAAAGGTTAAAAAAAAAGAAAATGATAGAGGTAAGAGTAGCCACTACTCGACCACATCATAACCACCCTTACAGGTCAGTTAGTATAATTTCGATAGTAAATTACGACAAATTTCAACAGTTCGATTTAACACCTGACCAGCTCAAGTCCACCTCGAGTGCGTTACTAAGTAATAAACTAAGTAATAATACTAATATTATAGGTTCTGCAAATGATGGGGATGATGGGTATAAGATAGTGGGAACGTGGGGTCAAGACGATATTGTGGAAAAAGATGGAAAAAAATATAGAAGGCACAAATGGAAAAAAATACCAATGATTCCAGTATAAAGTGTCCTCAATGTAAAGGTACAGGCTTTTATACAGTAGACTATAATTTAACAAGAGAAGAAACACACGCAAGGTGCGAGGATTGTGATGGCAAAGGCAAACTTGAAAAGGAAAGTAAGAAAAAAACGTTATAAACACACAGTTATTAATAAAAGAAAATATTACTTTTATAAAATAACTTGGAGTGATATCTTGGGCGACAGTTCTCATAACTCAGCAGAGGAGTTTGACAAAATGAAACCTGCTGTTATGGTAACTCAGGCATATGTCTATAAAAAAACTAAAAGCATACTTCTTACGTTTAGCTCATATGATACAAGCGACGAGGTCTTTTCTGATCGTAATGCTTTTCCCATCGGATGTATTGTTAAGCTCGAAAAAATCACTTTATGAGAATACAGCAAATAGATATTAATCTTGTAAAGCCATATTCAAACAATCCAAGAAAACTTACTCCTAAAGCTATTGAGAAAGTATCTCAGTCACTTAAAGAATTTGGTTTCAGGCAGCCGATAGTAGTTGATAGTAAAAATGTAATTGTAGTTGGACACACTAGATATCAAGCCTCTCGTAAATTAGGATATAAAACTATTCCTGTAACTATAATAGATAATTTAACACCTGAACAAGTAAACGCATATCGTATAGCTGATAATAGAACCAATGAAGAAGCTGAGTGGGATGATGAGTTATTAGCTCTAGAAATTAAAGAACTAGAAATGAAAGACTTTAATCTTGACCTTACAGGAATGGATAAACCTGAAATTGATGAAATACTTTTTGCTGAGAAACAAGGAAGTGCTGATGACGATGAAGTTCCTGAAACTCCTGAAGAACCTATAACAAAGCCTGGTGATATTTGGCAACTTGGTAAACATAGAATTATATGCGGTGATAGTACGTCTGCTGAAACTTATGAAAAACTATTAAGTGATAAAAAGGTAGACCTATATTTAACAGATCCTCCTTATAACGTAGATTATGTTGGAAAAACAAAGGATGCACTTAAAATACAAAACGATAAACAAAGCGATGAGCAATTCCAGGAATTTTTAAAACAAGCATTCACAAACTCTACAAACTATTTAAAATTAGGCGGATCTTTCTATATATGGCATTCTGATAGTGAGGGATTGCTATTTAGATTAGCTGTAAACGACTCAAATCTAAAATTAAGGCAAACTTTAATATGGTCTAAAAATAGTATGGTTATGGGCAGACAAGACTATCAATGGCAGCATGAACCTTGTCTATATGGATGGAAAGAAGGTGCGTCTCATACCTGGTATTCTGATCGTAAACAAACCACTATTTTAAACTTTGACAGGCCAACCTCATCTAAACTTCATCCAACTATGAAACCTGTTAATTTATTGTCTTATCTGATAAATAATTCAACTAAACAAGAGGATCTAGTATTAGACTCATTTTTAGGATCAGGCAGTACTTTGATAGCCTGTGAAAAACTACAACGTATATGTTATGGAATAGAACTAGACCCTAAATATTGTGATGTTATAGTAAAAAGATGGGAACAATGGGCAAACGCAAAAGCGACAAAAATATGAACAAGTCACAATCTAGCCACAAAGCAGTGGGTAGACCTCGAGTAAAAATAGATTTAGATATATTAGGAAATTTAGCCTCGATTGGTTGCACTCAAGAGGAAATAGCAAGTGTAGTTGGTGTATCTGCTAGAACACTACAACGTAATTTTGCCGAAATTATAGACAGGTTTAAAAACAAGGGTAAGGCTAGTCTTAGAAAAAAAATGTGGGATAAGGCTATAAAAAAAGATAATACCCATATGCAAATATGGTTATCTAAAAATGAATTAGGTATGAAAGATAGATCTGTAAATGAAACTATTACTGAGCCTTTACCACTTATAATTGAAGCTGACTCCGAGATCATAGATGGCTAAAAAAAAAGGTAATCTCTATGGTCAAACTGTTGTTTATGAAAAAACTTCTAAAGGCACTAGTATAGGCAGAAGGCCAAACACTAGTACAATGAATAAGCATAAACGTAGAACTTGGAAAAAGTATAGAGGGCAAGGTAGATGAAACGATCTAACTTTTATCCTAATGGCGAGTTCATACCTTACCAAATGCCTCAAGATTTCAGACCATCACAAGGTAGAGGTAGCTGTGGTAATTGCGGTATGTTCTCTCAACGTCATATGTTTTGCGGAGTCTATCGTACTAAAGGAGTCAAAGATACTTACGTCTGCAACAAGTGGCGACCTAGACATTTTAGAAGATGAAACCTGTAATGATAACAATATTATTTATAACATTTTTTGGTGATATAAAAACGCAGACTTTTGAAGTTCCTAGTGGTGAGAGCTGCTCTAGTTGGTATTATTCAAATATTGTAATAGAAAAAAATAGAAAATATAAACCTTTTACTAATCAAAATATTTACACTCATAAGTATCAAGGGAAGAATGTCATCGGCTATATTTGTGGTGGCGATGAAGCACAATAAGTGTTAAATAAGTTTTATGGCAAAATATAAAGGTAGATCAGTAAAGCTAAATAAAGTCCAACGTGGTGATGTAAAAAAATTTAAAGTTTTTGTTAGGAATAAAAGAACTGGCAGAGTTCAAAAGGTAAACTTCGGTCAAAAGGGTATGAGTATAGGCAGAAACGATCCTGCTAGACGTAGAAGTTTTTTTGCAAGGTTTAGACCCATATTAGCAAAAGTAAGAGGACAAAAGAGTTTATCACCTGCTTTTTGGGCTATGAGAACTTGGCAAAAAGGTTTCAAGCTATGACAAAGCGACTTGACTTATCCTCTGAAACTGGAGTGCAGCTACCTGCTAAAAATTTAATTACAATCATCGGTGCGTGTCTTGTTGGTGCATGGTTTGGTTTTTCTGTTATTGAACGCATAAATATTCTTGAGACTCAAAACAAACTTAGTTCAAAAGACATAGAGATGAACACTAAGTTTAGGATTAAGTGGCCTTTAGGTGAGCTTGGTAGTTTACCAGCTGACTCAGAGCAGTTCCTCCTTATCGAGGATCTAATAAAGGATGTTGAAAAAATACAATCGCAAATGGAGTCTATGATGCACAATAAAGTTAATATACAAAGGTTGCAAAAAGATGTAGATAAAATTATGGAGCAATTAGAAGTGGTAAAAGATAAAGTTAGAGCAAATGGTGGTCACAAATGATCGAAACTGTGGTGGCACTTTTAATGATGCTTAAAGGGGATATAGTAGAACACACTTATAAAGAAAAAATGAGTGATTGCCTTAAGTCAAAACGAATTGCTGAGAGAGAGGTTCGACCTGACAGAGTTCAGTTCTCTTGTAAAAAAATAAAGGCTCAAACAGAGATTTATATGGGAGCTAAAAAAATTGTTAAGATTGTTACTTTAAGCAAGTAATTTATTTTATGAGTAAATATGAAATATATATTAATTATTATTATGTGTTCAGGATATCAGGGTATGTGCCTCGACCCTTATGCATTCACAACAAAGTATGAAGACGTTTACTCATGTCTTATGGATGGTTATCAAAAGTCTATTGAAAAAACAGAAGAGTTAGGCAAAGAGGAAGTTAATAAACATAAAATATTTATTAAGTTTGATTGTTATGAAGATAAAACTTACAAGTCCGCAGTATCAGGTCAGTCACTCAAACAAGCGATTCAGAGTTCTTATAAGTGGTCGAAGGTTTGGTAAAACCTTTTTGACTATAGTTGAAATGATGAAACAGGCAGCTATACCAAATCAAATCATATGGTATGTTGCACCAACCTTTAAAATGGCAAAAGAAATATGCTGGAGTGATCTAAAACAAACTTTAGCAAAATATAATTGGATTGAGGATATAAACGAAACAACCCTTACTATTAGAATTAGAAAAACAAATAGTATTATATCACTAAAAGGTGCTGAGAACTTTGATAGCTTACGAGGAACAGGTCTAAATTTTTTAGTATTAGATGAGTTTGCTGATATAGATAAACGCACTTGGTTTGAGGTATTACGAGCTTCTTGTTCTGATAAAGAGGCAAAGGTTTTATTTACAGGAACTCCGAGAGGCTTTGGTAATTGGAGCTATGAACTTTATCTTAAAGGAAAGCAAGATCCTGAGTGGGATTCTTTTCAATATACAACTTTACAAGGTGGAATGGTTACAAAACAAGAATTAGAACAAGCAAAACAAGATGTGGATATTAGAACCTTTAGACAAGAGTTTGAGGGAACTTTTGAGAATTACGCAGGAGCTGTCTATTATAACTTCCACCCTGTAGAAAGTGTTGTTGATTATAAAATAGATTGGAAAAAACCCTTACATATTGGAATGGATTTCAACGTAGATCCGATGTCGTGTGCTGTAGCTCAAATTGATAGAGATAGAATATATTTTGCAGATGAGATAATAATTTACTCATCAAACACAGATGAAATGTGCCAAGAGATAAGAGATAGATATGGTTCAAAAGCACAGATATTTATATATCCTGATCCAGCTTGTAGACAACGTAAAACAAGTGCAGGTGGCAGAACAGACTTATCCATATTACAAAATGCAGGTTTTACAGTTAAGGCAAAACTAAAACATACTGCTGTACGAGACAGAGTTAACAATGTAAATTCAAGACTTAAAGATTCTAATGGGCATAGAAATATTTTTGTTAGCAAATCTTGTAAAACTATTATAAAAGGATTACAACGACAGGTATATAAGGAAAACACTAATATTCCTGATAAAGAGGAAGGTTTCGATCATATGAATGATGCGGTTGGTTATCTCATCGATTATGTAAAACCTTTAACTTTAAAAAGTCCTATTAGTGATCCGCAACGATGGAATATAAAAGGTAAACATGGCTTACAGCAAAGACGAGGCTCTCGATACTCATAAAGATTTTAAAGAAACTATAAATTTATGGGAGTATTATATTAGAAGTTATAATGGTGGCTATGACTATACAATAGGTCAATATTTAAACAGATACAATTTAGAATTAGATAACGAGTTCAATCAAAGACTTGGAAACACTCCATGCGATAACCATTGTAAAAATATTATACAAATATATTCATCGTTTCTATTTAGAGTTAAACCATCTAGAAATTTTGGATCTATGATCAATGAACCTAGTTTAGAATCATTCTTAAAAGATGCTGACCTAGAGGGAAACAATTTTAATAGTGTTATCAAACAAGCTCAAAACTATTCATCTATCTATGGTCATTGTTTTATGATTTTAGATAAACCAAATATACAAACAAGAACAAGGGCAGACGAACTAAACCAGGAAATAAGACCTTACCTTTCAATCGTTACACCTGAAAATGTTTTAGATTGGAACTTTAAAAGGGAAGTCAATGGCAAGTATTATTTAGATTATTTAAAAATACGTGAGGAGGTTGATAAGGATGGAGGAACATACTTTAGGATATGGTATCCTGATAGAATAGATACACTCTATCAAAAAGATCAATTAGAACCTCAAGTTATAGATACTGCCGATAACCTGATTGGCAAAATACCAGCAGTTATTTTATACAATTCCAAATCACACAAACGTGGAATTGGCCAGTCAGACCTTACTGACATTGCAGACTTACAAAAAGCTATTTACAACGAATACTCAGAAATAGAACAACTTATTAGATTAACAAACCACCCATCATTAGTAAAAACTCCTAGTGTAAATGCTAGTGCAGGTGCAGGGGCAGTTATAGAAATGCCTGAAGAAATAGACTCAAATTTAAAACCATATTTACTACAACCTTCAGGAGCTAACTTACAATCTATTATGGACTCAATCAGGCACAAGGTTGAGGCTATAAATAGAATAGCTCATACAGGGGCTATAAGAACAACTAAACAACAAGTTTCATCAGGTATAGCTCTGCAAACAGAATTTGAATTATTAAATGCTAGACTATCTGAAAAAGCGGACAATTTAGAAATAGCAGAAGAACAGCTATTTAGATTATATGCAACATTCCAAAACACTACTTTTGATGGCGAGATCAATTATCCTGATAGCTTTAATATACGTGATTACGCAACTGACATTCAATTCTACTCAATGGCAAAAGCTATGAACTTACAATCACCAACGTTTAACAAAGAAGTAGATAAAGAAATAGTAAGAACAGTTATTGATGATGACGATACTCTTAACCAAGCCTTTGAAGAAATAAATGGTCAAGCAGAGGTGGGTCAGTTTACTCAAGACGAGGTACAAGAAGAAGATGTTGAAGATGAGCAAGTATAATGGCAGACAAAGTCAGACAGTTTACTATTTACAGGATTAAAAACCTAGACCGAGCAGAACAAGAATATTACCAAACATTACAAAGGACTCTAGATA
>CAACVC010000081.1_pt1 | contig 14529 bp, 23 predicted proteins | sample 2381761 | NCBI WGS metagenome assembly CAACVC01 (sample SAMEA5211966, study PRJEB30684) | marine metagenome | biome: Marine; feature: Epipelagic; material: Water | collected 2015-10-15 | depth 45 m
GAAAAATCAGTAGTAGGATTTGCTGCTTTTACAATTATGACCCTCTTTGCTCTAGTAGACCTTACTACAGGATACTTTGGAAAAGATTTAGTAATTAATGATTATATTTATAATTCATTTGTAATTGTTACTTTAGGCTGCTTTGGTATAGCTGGTTTAGAAAAATTTGCTAAGAAATAATGTATGAATATAATGCTGTAGTAGATAGGGTAGTTGATGGTGATACCATTGATTGTACTATAGATTTAGGGTTCTCCACTTGGAAGAAAATCAGAGTTAGACTAGAGGGAATAAACGCCCCCGAATCTAGAACTAGAGATAAAGAAGAAAAAGCTAAAGGATTAATTACCAAGTCCCGTTTAATAGAAATATTAAACTACAATGATAATAAATGTGTCCTCCAAGTATCAGGTTTAGGTAAGTTTGGTAGAGCATTAGCAAGTGTATATGTTACCTCTTTATCACCTGCTTCCGAAGATTCTTCTATTACATTAATAAACGTTAACCAACAACTTATTACCGAGGGCCTCGCAGTAGAGTATCATGGAGGTAAAAGATAATTTGGAACTTTAAAATTTTTTTCGTATTTTGACCTCATGCACACAATTGAGGTTATTGAAGAGCAATTATCCCAACTCCAAAAATTGAACTATAATCAGTTTTTTTGGTGGCGTCGTTGGGGGAGGAAGGGACAATCCCTTCACAAGTATAGTCCTTTGATTGACAAAATTCGCAATGGGGACTTTGACCCCAGCCCCTATCTGTGGCAAATTCACTATTGCCAATGGGAAATTGACCAAAAATACAATCAACACGCTGGTGACTCCAGAGCCCAAGCATCTGAAACTCGTCTCGACAAACAACGTCGTCGTCGTTTGATTGATGATCACGAAAAATATGAAAGAGAAAACCTTGAACAACTCCGCAAAGATTTTCTTGTTGTGTTTCGTATGACTAAAAAAGATTTTGACAATGATGTTGTTGAGGTTGGAGGTTCGTTAGAAGAGTTTTATAATTATTGTGAAGACACATATGGGAAATATAATCGTCCTACTACAATGCCTCGTAGAGGTCGACCACCTAAAATTAAACAATGAAAGTATCACACGAAATACCATTTACATATCTGCAAGCTAGTTTAGAATTTAACGATTATGACTATCTTCTCCCCCATTTATATGATCAATATGAAGAGTATAAAGAATTTTTTCAAAGGGAAAATCATGCTGGGAGGAGACATATTATAATGGATAACTCTCTTCACGAACTTGGAGTACCATACTCAAAAGGTAGAATGATCTCCATAATAGAAGAAACAAAACCAGATGAATTTATAGTACCTGATGCTTGGGAAGATGCTATCCTATCTATGCGCCAGGCTAAAGAGTGGAGTTTTATAGAATTACCTGAGGGAGTAGAAAAAATTGCGGTGGTCCAGGGTAAATCATTTGATGAAATAGTAAAATGTTACCAAACATATAAATGGTTGGGGTATAAAAAAATTGCTTTTTCTTATGGGGCTAGTTATTATAATGATGTATTCCCTCACCCTAATAAAGATATAGGCAAAGCCTTAGGACGACAGTGGGTTATTAGTAAAATGATTAGTATGGGTCTTATTGGGAAAAGTGATAGAATTCACCTTTTAGGTTGTTCTCTCCCACAAGAATTTTTATATTATAAAGATATAAAACAAATTGTAAGTATTGATACTTCAAATCCTATAATGGCAGCATTTGATGGTACCCTTTATAATAATTGGGGTTTGGATTCTAAACCCAAAACCAAAATTGATGAAGTAATTGATGCTACATTTGACGAAGCAACACTTACAGCAATACAACATAACACTACACAATTTAAATTAATTAACAATATTATATGAAAAAACAAGCAGTATTATCATTAAGTGGGGGAATGGACAGCTCCACAGTATTATTAAGATTATTGGCGGATGGCTATGAAGTAACAGCACTGTCTTTTGATTATGGTCAAAAACACAAAGTAGAACTTGAACGAGCTCAAACTCTAGTTGATTACCTTAATGAAAATGGTCAAAACGTAAAATATGGAACTATTAAACTTGATGGTTTAGCTCCCATGCTTAATAGCGCCCTTGTAGAAGGTGGAGATGAAGTACCTGAAGGTCACTATGAACAGGAAAACATGAAAGAAACTGTTGTTCCTAACCGTAATAAAATTTTCTCATCACTAATTCAGGCCGTTGCCTTATCTATAGCAAATGAAAAAAATACTAAAGTCCATATTGCGATGGGCATTCACGCAGGTGATCACGCAATTTATCCTGACTGTAGACAAGAATTCAGGGATGCTGACTATAAGGCTTTCACCGAAGGCAACTGGGACGCTGATCGCGTTAGCTATGTTACTCCCTATCTTAACGGGGATAAATACGATATATTGGTTGATGGGACCGAATGCTGCGAGCGACTGGGGTTACAATTTGACAGTGTTTATAAGAACACAAACACTTCTTACAAGCCCATTAATATTAATGGCACTTGGTACAGTGATTACAAATCAGCTTCATCGGTGGAAAGGGTTGAAGCTTTTCTCAAATTGGGAAGACCAGATCCAGTACTCTATGCTGATGAATCAGGAGTTGTCACCTGGGATGTTGTACAGAAGCATGTTGAAAACGTTTTAAATAAAGCCTAATGTTTATTTCAACTAAAGTATTCGATGGATTTAGTTGTGTGTTTCGTCAGTGGAAAGCTGACGGAACACATTGCCAATTTCTTCATGGTTATGGAATTAGCTTTAAAATATGGTTTAAAGGTGAATTAGATGAACGTAATTGGGTTTGGGATTTCGGAGGCATGAAACGTGCTAAATGTAAGATTGATGGTAAAAGTCCTAAAGAATGGATGGATTACATGTTTGATCATACTTTTATTGTAGCCGAGGATGATCCCTTTTTAGAATCATTTAAAAAAATGGAAGGAGCAGGAGTAGCCCAGGTAAGAGTAATTCCGGCTACGGGTGCAGAACGTTTTGCTGAATATATTTATCGTAATATTAACAAATTCGTACAGGAGGAAACCGATGGGCGAGTTAAGGTTATGAAAGTAGAATTTAGAGAACACGGAAAAAATAGCGCCATTTATGAAGAATAAAAGAATAGAGGATTATAATAAAGTATTACCAATAGTAGAAGTGTACCGTTGTGTGCAAAGTGAAGGCTCTCGTTTTGGCCGCCCCACTATTGCAGTTAGGACAACAGGATGTACACACCGTTGTTACTTTGGTGAAGGAGGATGGTGTGATTCTTGGTATACAAGCATCCACCCTGATAAGGGTACTTTTACTTTTAATGATATAATTGATATTTATGATCGAAACCCACACGTAAAAGAAATGATGCTTACAGGGGGCTCACCTTCAATGCATTTTAATCTAGTGAATGAAATTACACATTTTGCCAAAGAAAGAGGAATCCTCGTTACAATTGAAACAGAAGGATCCCATTTTCTTGAAACTGATTATCCTCTTGGTCTTATTTCCCTTAGTCCTAAGTTTTCTAATTCTGTCCCTGTTATGGGTGTTACTACTCCCGGTGGTAAAGTTGTTGATGAAAGGTTCATCAAGACTCATAATAGGCTTAGACTCAATTATGAAGCCATACAAAAAACCCTAAACTACCACCAAGACTACCACTACAAACCAGTTTGGGATGGTACTGATGAAGGTTTAGCAGAAATTGAAGAATTTAGAGTTAAAATGGGTATCCCTAAAGAAAAAACATTTGTAATGCCCGCAGGAGATACAAGAGGAACATTAGTTGAAATGTATCCTAAGGTATTTGAAATGGTAGCTGAGCATGGTTATAATATGACAGGAAGAGATCATATTATAGCTTATGATACCGAAAGAGGAGTTTAATGAAAGAACAAGCACTAGAGGTCTTAGAAGAAATTAGAGATAATATTAGTGTTTGTTGTGCTGTTACTATGGAACCTGATGAAGTAGAAGAATTAGTAGATAAATTAAAATCTTTAATCATACAGTTAAAAGAATAAATGAAATTATTAATAAGTTTTTGTTTTACTATTTTTTCTCTAAATTTGGGGGCTCAATTAACTTGTCAACAACATGTTATAACCACTGCAACCGCTACGGAAACTACCCAATTTTCTTATACAAGATGTGATGGTACTCCTAATACATTAAACCTTATTCCTGGATTCACAACAATCCAATGTGCCGTTGTAGGTTCAGTTTCAGTAAATAGTGGTGATGGTTGGTGGGGTATTATGGCAGAACCTCATCCTGATTGGGAGGACTGTTCTGTATACAACTGTCAACCTTTATCATGTCCTGCAGACCTGAATAACGATGGTATCATACAGATGGCAGATATGTTAATTTTATTACAATTTTATGGACAAACTTGTGAATAACTTATAAAAATTTATATAATGACAAACCGATTACTAACCATTTTATTTTTATTTTTACCTTGTATATCATATAGTCAATGTGATCTTGAACTTCTTGATGTAGATTTTGTACAAGGAACTTATACTATAGCATTTAATAACACAAATGGTTGTGGGGGTACCGGAGGGCCCGATGGGGTTTCGGAAATTCAAATAGCATTTCAAGCTATTGATCCAGATAGTGATTGTAGTGCAATGAATCAAGGGTGGACTTTCCCATCTGATATCACCATTCCGGATGATAGTAACCATCCTGGGTGGATTTATACATCTACGAGTACTGAAAGTTCAACTAATTGGACTAATTTATGGGATGATTGGCCGTGGGATGTAGACCCCCCTTATTATACTGGTGACACTATTACTTTCCCTTTTTATAATCCATACCAACAAGACTGTAGCCCTGGAGCGTTTTGGTATAATAATTTAACATGCCAATTACAAGACGCTTTACAATTCTGGATTGATGAAGAATTAAGCATACAAGCTGTTATTTGGCAAATTAGTTATGGGCCTACAATGTATGCTGCCGATGGTGGGTGGGCTGAAATAGGTCCCCTTGGAAATGGAACAAATACCGGTGTTGGTATTTATGATGACGATAATTTTTTAGATAATTGGTTGGTTTTTGGCCCTTGTGGAGAACCCTTCCCCGAAGTAATAATAGATACCATATATGTTGAATTGCCTTGTGATACAACATATATTGAGTTACCACCGGATACTATTACCATTATTGATACTCTATATGTGGAATTACCACCGGATACTATTACCATTATTGATACTCTATATGTGGAATTACCACCGGATACTATTATTATAATTGAAACCGATACATTATATATAACTGAGTATGATACTATTATCCAAATAGATACTTTACCAGTGCCTATTAATTGGTACTTTTACGATACTACTTACATATATGTGGAGCTTCCACCTGATACTGTAATAGTTACTGATACTTTAACTATAATAGAAATTTTATTTGATACTATTTATGTAGAATTACCTCCTGATACTGTAAATATAGTTGAAACTGAATATATTTACGAAACTGATACAATGTATGAAGTTGAGTATATCTATCAAATAGATACACTATATGAAACTATTATAGACACCATTATAGAATATACTTTCATAGAAATAGATTGTGCTACAGGATTACCATGTAGTGATCTAGGATTTGATGAATGTGATCCTCTAACTGTTTATATACCTAATACTTTTACACCAAATAATGATGGTGTAAATGATGCTTGGGAAGTAATTTTGGATCCTAATTGTTGGACTGATATAACTTTACAAGTTTATAGTAGGTGGGGTAATTTAGTATTTGAATCATATGACCCTTATTATCTTATATGGGATGGTGGTAATAATGGGGGAGGATATTATGTTCCCGATGGAACATACTACTGGACATTCTCAGGGAGAAAAATTAATAGTACTATAGTAGAAGAGTTAGGGGGACACGTAACCATTTTTAGATAAATTTGGTATCCTAAAATATTTTTTATACTTTTACTTAAAATTTAATTAATGAAAGTTACACTATTAAATGCTACTCCTAATGCCGAAGAGCATATTGTTGAAGTTGCACGCGTGTCTAGCTCACGCAAAGATAAAAAAAGCAAACCTGAGGGTCTCCTTAATTATCTAATTAAACATAAGCACTGGTCTCCATTTGAACATGGGCATGTTACATTTGAAATAGAAACCTCTAAAGCAATTGGTATTCAACTTATTAGACACCGTTCGTTTTCCTTCCAGGAATTTAGTCAACGGTATCAAGATGTTAATAAGCTTGAAGACATTTTTGAACCTATTGAATTCAGAGCACAGTGTGAGGATAATAGACAAAGTTCAACAGAAGTAATTAATCCTCTTCTCTCAAATGGTGTCTTCGCAGATAAAAACATCGAAATTCATTTTGATAGGTGCCACCATTTGTATAATAGTTTATTAGAAGCTGGAGTAGCTCGTGAACAAGCTCGTATGGTTCTTCCACTTGCTACAACTACTAAAATTCATATGACAGGTAGTATTCGTAGCTGGATCCATTTTCTTGAATTACGAGATGATGAACATGCACAAAAAGAAATACAATTAGTAGCTAAAGAAATTAAAAAATATTTTATTCAAGAATTTCCCGTTATTTCAACTGCTTTAGGGTACGTATAAGTATGAAATACTTTAAAAATAAAAAAACATGAACCAGCCAGAAATGCACCTAGAAGTATTGAGATTTTCAAGTGAAAAAGACTCAACAAGTGGTTTGTTATTTGACATAACAAACGGAAACAGAAAATTTTTAGCTTATACTCTTGAAGATGAGTATAGAGAAGAAAAAATAAAAAACGAAACTAGAATCCCAAATGGAGTTTACAAAATTACTCTCCGTACAGAAGGAGGATTTCATAATAAGTATGTAGATCGCTATGGAGACATGCACAAAGGAATGCTTTGGGTGAGAAACGTCCCAGGATTTGAATATATTCTTATTCATACTGGTAATACTGATGAACATACAGCAGGCTGCCTTTTAGTAGGGGATTCACAAAATAATAATCAAATTAAAGATGATGGTTTTATAGGTTCTTCTACTCAAGCTTATAAAAGAATTTACCCCCCTATTGCAGATGTAATTGAACAGGGAGGGGATGTTACTATCACTTATACAGATTTTGATACTGTTTAAATGAAAACAAAGCTAGAATATATTTGGTTAGATGGGTATAAACCCACTTCTAATTTAAGAAGCAAAACCAAAATAGTAGAAAATTTTACAGGTAAATTAGAAGATTGTCCTATATGGTCTTTTGATGGTAGTTCTACTAAACAAGCTAATGGTAAGTCTTCTGATTGTTTACTTAAACCTGTATTTATATGTCCTGATCCCTCTAGAGAAAATGGTTTTTTAGTAATGACTGAGGTATTAAATGCTGATGGTACTCCTCATAAATCTAATGCTAGAGCTATTATAGATGATGATGATAATGATTTTTGGTTTGGTTTTGAACAAGAATATTTTATCATGGATGGCTCGACTCAACTACCCTTAGGATTCCCATTAGGGGGATTCCCAGGACCCCAAGGAATGTATTATTGCTCAGTTGGGGGGAAAAATACTCATGGTAGAAATTTTGTTGAGGAACATGCTGATCTATGTATTAAAGCAGGGCTTAACTTTGAAGGAATAAACCAAGAAGTTGCCTGTGGCCAGTGGGAATTTCAATTATTTTCTAAAGGGGCTAAAAAAGCGGGTGATGAACTTTGGGTAGCTAGGTATCTACTAGATAGATTAACAGAAAAGTATGGTTATTACATAGATTATCACCCTAAACCTATTAAAGGAGATTGGAATGGATCGGGCATGCACGCTAATTTTTCTAATAGTACATTAAGGGAATGTGGTTCTAAAGAAACCTTTGAAACCATATGTGAAGCTTTTAGACCTGTTACTAAAGAACATATTGAAGTTTATGGAGTAGATAATGACCAAAGACTCACAGGTGAACATGAAACCCAACATATAAATGAGTTTAGCCATGGTGTATCGGATAGAGGAGCATCCATTAGAATCCCAATTTCAACAGTAGAAAACGGATGGAAAGGATGGCTTGAAGATAGAAGACCAGCTTCCAACAGTGACCCTTATAAAGTAGCAGGTAGAATAATCAAAACAGTTAAAAATGGAACCAGTAATAAGTGAAAAAGAGCTAGATTTTAAAATAAAATTAATAGCTAAGAAAATAAATGACGAACATAGAGATGATCCTACCCCTGTAGTATTAGTTTGTATACTTAATGGTGGTTTTATGTTTTTTAGTGATTTAGTAAAACAAATTAATATTCCTATTGAAATAGATTTTATTAGATGTAAATCTTATTTTGGTAGAAAACAGGGGGATTTAGTAGTCACTAAGGATCTAGAAACCAAAATTAAAAACAAACACGTTTACCTAGTAGACGATATCCTAGATTCAGGTAACACTATGAAAGCGGTCTCCAAATTCCTTTCAGTAAAAGAACCTAAAACAGTTACCCCTGTTGTAGCTATTTATAAAGAAAGCGGGGATTTTGAGAAAGTACTTCATATATTATATCAAGAGTGTGATTCGTTATTTGACCCTTGGTATATAGGATATGGAATGGATGATGATAAAGGACACAATAGAAATTTAAGCACAATTTATACAATTTAACAACAATATGAAAATAGATACTCAAGAATTTAATCATACTTATGATTCTGAATTCTCCCCCTCAAAAGAATATTTAAAATCCATGCCCGATCTCCAAAATGGGGATACTATTAAGGGCTCTAAGGTAGGTATTGAACGAGTAGGTATATCTAATTTTAGATTACCTCTCCAAATTCAAATGAAAAATGGTGGTGTTATGGAGGTAGAAGCTTCTGTAATTGGTACTGTTTCTCTTGAGGGTGTGAATAAGGGTATTAATATGTCTCGTATTATTAGAACTTTTTATGAATATAAGGACGAAACGTTTTCATTAGATACACTTGAAAAAGTACTCTTAGGTTACAGAGAACGCCTTGGCTCCTATGGAGCCCACATCCAAATTAGCTTTAATTATAGATTATGGCAAGAATCCATGCGTTCGGTAGATGCTAATGGTGATAAAAATGGTGGTTGGCAGTATTATAAAGTTACACTTGAATCTTTATTAAAGGAGAGTGGTAAATTTAATAAATACATTCACTTTGATTATGTATACTCTTCAACATGTCCCTGTTCTACGGAGCTTGCACTACACGCTCTAGAAGAGAGAAACCAATATGCAACACCTCACTCACAACGTTCAGTTGCCCGCATCTCACTTAAATTAAAAGATTTTATTTGGATTGAAGAAATTCAAGAAATGTGTCTTGAAGCACTTAAAACAGAAACACAAGTGTTTGTCAAAAGAGAGGACGAACAAGCATTTGCTGAATTAAATGCTGCAAATACTAAATTTGTAGAGGATGCTGTTAGATTATTATTTGAGCAATTTGATGCTGAAGAACGAGTATTAGACTTTAAAATTATTGCTTCACATAATGAAAGCCTTCATTCTCATGACGCGATTGCAGTGATTACTAAAGGAGTTGAACATGGTTTTAATAAACACGTTTCAATTGCTGACATGAAGTCATTAATTTATTAATCAAATCCTATGGAAAAAGTTACGGAATTTTTATACCACGTGTTGGGGGTTTGTGGAGAACATAATCACCCCCACTTAATTAATATGGGTTTTCTTTTAGCAGCCGTATATGGTACTATTAAAATTTATCAAAAAGTAAACAGTTATGAATAAACAATTAGAATTATTTACTCAAGTCCCATTTGTGGACGAAGTTGAAGAGTTTAATCAATTAATGAATAAACCAAATAACTATGACCCGACCATACCCGAAAAAAAAGAATGGGAATTCGTCTACAACTTCGTATTGGAGGAACTTGAGGAATACCGAGAAGCGTGTGAACGAGGTGACATCGTTGAAATTTTGGACGCTTTGTGCGACATTGCTTACGTATCATTGGGGAATGGAACTATGCTACATGGTCTTAAGGATAAAATTTGGCCGGCATACCAGGAAGTTCAAGCCTCTAATTTATCTAAAGCTTGCAAAACTGAAGATGAAGCACGAGAGACGGTTGAAAAAAGATCCAAAGAGCAAGGTGAACCCTGCCACTATGAAATGGTTGGTAGTAAGTATATTGTCTATAGAACGCGTGATCGTAAAGTAATGAAAAATGTAAATTATTTTAGACCTAATCTAAAACAATTTTTTACTGAAAACGAAATTAATAATGTCACTGCGTGATTATGATGGTTGGAGGCGCTACGGAAAATGGAAGCGTGAAAACTATGAAGCATGGGAACGCAGTGTTAAAAAACAAAAACAAATGCCTATCAATTTTGACCCAAATCAACCAAAAAAACAAAATATAGAACAAACCCTAGGTTTAATGCCTGACCAAAAATGGCACCGAATAGTTTCATTTGTAAAATCAGGAATTAGGATGATAGGGTACTGTTTTATTCCTTTTAATTTAATTATGGCTACTTTTTTTCTTTTAATAAGTGAAGTAGTAGGTATAATTGAAGAATTAGTATGAAAAAACTATGGAGGTATTGGGCACGTGCCCTTGGAGAAAAAGTAGGTGAAACTAATCACGACGCAGATTGGGTAGCTATATTTAGAACTTTTATTATACTCCAAGCAGTTATATGTAATGCCTTTATTGTTTGGAATATTTTAAGAAATACATAAAATGAAAAAATTACTCTATTTTAGTGCACCTTGGTGCCAACCCTGCAAAACCCTGGGTCCCATTATGGATCAGGTATCTCGCCATGCTAATGTAAAAAAAATTAATGTAGATGATAGTCCTGAAATGGCAAGCCATTATGGGGTTCGTAATGTACCTACTGTAATTTTAATTACTGAATACGGGGATGAAAAAGGTAGACTTGTAGGTGTCCAATCTCAACAGACCTATCTTGATATGTATAATCAAAATTAATGCTAAAACAGCTACAAAAAAGAATATTTCCTTTTATAATAGCACTAAGCGCCCTATCAGTTTCAGCATCAGCAGCATTTTACTCAGTCACTGGATTAAGTAAACTGTTTGCGGGTGCTTCAACTGAGGTGTTTATAATGGCGGGTTCTTTAGAAGTAGCTAAATTAGTAATAGCCTCTCTTCTTTATCAATATTGGGATATAATTAATAAAGGGCTTAGAATTTACTTAACAATAGCCTGTTTTGTCCTAATATTAATTACCTCAGCTGGTATTTATGGGTTTTTATCAGCTGCTTATCAGGAAACAGCAGCAATGGCTGGTAGTGTTGATTCTCAAATTGCCCTTATAGAAACTAAAAGAGATAATATAAAGGGTCAACTTGCGGTATATAATGAAGAAAAAAATTCTATTAATACTGCTGTATCTTCATTGCGTGATGGTTTATCTAACAATATAATACAATATACAGACACATCTGGTAATGTTGTAACAACAACTTCGGGAGCTACACGTAGGGCCCTTGAACGCCAATTAGACCAGGCAATAGAAAGGCAAACTATAATCAATTCTAGAGTAGATGGTTTAAACCAACAATTATTTGAATACGAAACTGAAATAGTAGAGGTACAAACCAATAGTGAAATTGGAAGTGAGTTAGGACCCCTTAAATACCTATCAGGATTAACCGGACTGGGGATGGATAAAATTATAAATTATCTTCTTCTTATAATAATTTTTGTATTTGATCCTTTAGCCATATCTTTAGTAATAGCTGCTAATTTTGCTTTTGAACAAATAACACCCCAAGTAAAAATAGTAGAAAAAATAATTGAAGTGGAAAAACCCCTTGAAGTGTATGGAGAAAAAAATGAACCTCCTCCCCCTCCACCTTCTAAAAAAAAACGAAGATTCAAAATGAACCCTCAGACTTAACAATAAATTATAATTGAGTTATGTATAAAAAATGTTATGCTGAATATTCTGGTAAAAACCAGTATAAAATACATTTATGGGAGGAGGATAATTATAACATTATCCCATACCGTGTTCCTGCTTATGTAGAATGCTCTGAAAATGAAGCCCAATACCAGGGCCTGAAAGGAGAATGGTTGAAAAAAACTTACAATTGGGATAGGGATAATCCTCGACTTCATTTTCATGATATGCCTGCTTATCAAAAATTTCTTATTGAAAAATATGGAACTGATGATAGTATATCTAAGGGACATAGAGAAGTATTCTTTGATATTGAGATTGAAATGGGTGGGGCCCTTACTGAAGAGTATATTAAAGAAGCTCCTAAACCTGTAACTTCAATTGCTTGGTATGATAAAACTCCTGATGAGTGGGTTATTCTCATTTTAGATAAAAAAGGACAAATTAAACATACTAAGGGTCATAAAGAAATTATTCCGGTAGCAACCGAGGAAGAATTACTAGCCACATTTATCGAAAAATTTAGAGAAATCAACCCAGATATCCTTGTAGGATGGAATAGTGATTATTTTGATATTCCTTATCTTTATTTTAGAATTAGTAGAGTATTAGGTGAAGATTTTGCTAATGCTTTATCTCCTATAGATGTTGTAAAAGATGAAAGCCAATGGAACCGTAATGGTTGGCTCAATATTGCAGGAGTAGAATCACTAGATTACATGAAACTACATAAAAAGTTTAGTTTTAGGGATGAACCATCAATGCGTTTAGATGCTATTGGAGAAAAATATGTAAAGTTAGGTAAGATTGAATATGATGGTAACCTAGATCGCCTATTTGAAGACGACATTCAGAAATTTATTAAGTATAATTTTCGAGATGTAGAGATCCTTAAAGCACTAGATGAAAAGTTTGAGTATATAGGTCTTGTAAAAAATCTATCACACAAAGGAAAACATAATTATGGAGAGGTTTATGCAAATACTAAAACCCAAGATGGAGCCATCTCAGCATACTTATTAAGCCAAAATATTGTACCTCCTTCCCGAGATAGAAATCCTATTCATAAAAAAGGTTATGCTGGGGGGTATTTATTTTGTCCCGCTGCGGGTTTATACAAATACATGTTTGATGAGGATTTAACTTCATTGTATCCCTCTATTATTATGTCTCTTAACATTGGTAAAGAAACATTAGTAGCTCGTATTATAGATAGTGACGATCGAAATAATCGTTTGGGGTTAAATGATTTAAAAGCTATGGATGTTGATAGAGAATTATTAATTGAAAACCCCCAACGAAAACAAACTTATATTGCCGTAGGTAAACTTATAGATCATATTGAACAAAACAACTTTTCCATATCAGCAAATGGAGTAATGTTTAGAACCGATAAAAAGTCAGTACTTTCTACCATACTTGCTAAATGGTTTGATGAAAGAGTAGAGTATAAAGGTTATATGAAAAAAGCATATAAAGCTGGTGATAAAGAAAAAGGAGCATTTTGGCACCAACGTCAACACACCATGAAAATTCTATTGAATAGTTTGTATGGTGCCACCGCCCTTGGGAGTTTTAGATATGGTAATGTAATTCTTAGTGAATCGATTACTCTCTCAGGCCAACGAATTATTCAAGAATCAGCTTTATGTGCTAATAGACACATGAATAAAGTAATTAAAGGAGAAGTAAAACTATGAATTTATTAGATATAGTAGGAAATACTCCACTTTTAGAATTTCCTATAGGGAAAGGAACTATATGGGGTAAAGCAGAATTTGTAAATCCTGGTGGGTCAGTAAAAGATAGACCCGTAGCATGGATTCTAAAAGTTAATATGCACAATGGCAAACTTGAACCCGGAGATACCATTATTGAAGCCACTTCAGGGAATATGGGAATTTCATTAGCTATGTTTTGTGCCAACTTGGGGTTTAAATGTAAAATAGTAATGCCCTCTAATATGAGCACTGAACGTAAAATTATGTTAAAATCGTTTGGTGCCGAATTAATTGAGGTAGATGCTGGTGACTTTGATGGTGCTATTGCCCTAAGAGATAAATTAGCCAAAGAAAATAATTATTTTAATTTCAACCAATTCCACAACCCTTACAATACAGAATCACATTGGTTTACTACAGGTATGGAAATTTGTAAAGATATTAGATTTGGAGTTGATATAGATGCTTTTGTAGCAGGTACTGGTACTGGGGGCACAATAATGGGGGCCGGTAAGTTTATAAAAAATATGCACCCCAATTGTAAACTTGTCGCTCTTGAACCCGCTGAATCCCCTGTAATGTCAGGGGGGTGTCCAGGATTACATGGTATTCAAGGTATAGGAGATGGTAGTAAGTTTTTAGTAGATCTTAAAGATATGGATAGAATTGAAGTTGTATCAACTCAAGATGCTAAAGATAAAGCTAAAGCATTAGCTAAAGAGTGGGGACTTTTTGTTGGTTTCTCAGCTGCTGCTAATTATCTTGTTGCTGAACGCCTTATAAAAGAGGGATATGCTCAAAATGTAGTAACAATCCTTTGTGATAGAGGTGAAAGATATTTTAGTTGCCTATGATACATTTAGAA
>CAACVC010000184.1_pt1 | contig 14514 bp, 21 predicted proteins | sample 2381761 | NCBI WGS metagenome assembly CAACVC01 (sample SAMEA5211966, study PRJEB30684) | marine metagenome | biome: Marine; feature: Epipelagic; material: Water | collected 2015-10-15 | depth 45 m
TCTACTACTTCAAAATGACCAGCTGTTGGAGGTTTAAAACCACCACCATATACAGCTACAGTCCTTTTTTCGTCTTCAAGTAATCCTTTTGTTAGTAATTCTGTTAATTTATTCACCTTTTAAAAATTGTCCTAATTTTGCCTGTGCTTCTTCTTTTGACACAGAATTATCAATAATATCTTTTACACCATCATCTGCTAATAATTTACGTAATTCATTATCAGTTTTTTCTTTTTGTTTTGCTGCATACGCTGCTCTAGCTGCTGATTTAGGTTTTGTATTTTTAGGAGCAAATGGTTTTAAATATTTATCTTTTATTGCTTCTAAATCTTCTAATTTTTCATCTTCTAGCGTATTAGAAACTGAAATAAAATTATTATCTCCAAATAATTCTCTGTATGGAGCATAATTATTAGTTACATTACTCCATGTTTTTAATACAATAGCAGGTGCTAAACTTCTATCTTTACCTCCTGATGCTGCAAATCTTAATTCATTTTGTTTTAATGATCTTTCTAAATCAGTATAAACATAAAGCATAAACACTTCATATCCTACTTTTTTAAGTTCTTGAACCAATGCTTCGGTTTTTTTATATGAAGCAGCAGTACCATCTAAAATAAATGACTGTTTACCTTCAATTGTTTTTGCTACTTTACCAGCAAATTCTTTATTAGCATCAGCCATTGCTTTAGCTTGTTTACTTCTATCTTCAGCACTAGCATTTTTAAGATCTAAACTAACATTTGCTTTTTTTAAGTTTTGAATGTAAGTATCATCTATATTCAAAACAGGTAAACCACTTATATTTAATCCCTTTAATACAAATCCTTTACCAGCACCTGGGGCACCAGCTAAAATAATTGCTTTAGGTATAGGCTTACCTGCTGTAGAACCCATGTTTACTCCAGCGGCATTTGATACTTCATCTAGTATATTTTCTAATTTTATCATATGTTATAAATATGAGAGTTTAAATCATGTTCATTTTCTTTAAAAATTCTAACTCTTCTTTAGTTACTTTCATAATGTCTTTTTGCATTATTTCTTGAGCGCGATTATATTCTTGCTCTTCCCAATAAATTTCTTCATCACTCATCATATATTCCCATTTTTATTTCATGAATTAAATTTTCTATTTGTGATTGACATGCTGATATATGTCTAGATTCTATCGTATCTAAAATATCATTTAATTTAAGATAAATCATTTCTTTATCTAATAATTTTTTTCTAGCCATTTTTTTCAAATATTTCGTTAATTTGTTCTCTTGATTGCCATCCTATAACTTCACCATCTCCTACCATTACTTCAAATGAGGAAACATCTTCAACATTATTAGCTCTTTTTCTAACACCTGCTCTAGATGTACTGTACAAACCAACACCAGCTACAACCGATATTCTTTTACCATTATCACATACTGCTGTTGCTTGAATAGCATCAGGTATTACTGGGTGGTCTTCAAAATTTAAATTTTTAAATTGCATAGGCATCTCTTATTCTTTTTACGATTACTAAATGATTACAACTATCACAACATCTACCTTTTTTAGATATTGGATCTGGGTTATGACCCCAACCTTTAATTGGGATATTACACAATACACATTTTATTAATTTAGCCATAACTCTTAAATTCTACTTAAACCAGCTGTTTCTTTACTATCTTGCATATGAAGATTAGTAATAAAAGTAAGTAATTTGGTTTTATCTTTTATTTTTTCAATAGTATTAATAAATCCTCTACCTTTATACTTTTCTACTCTCATTTCTATAACGAACTCATTAGACATTCTTTTCATTTCATTTAAAGTTCCAGTAGTATAAGCGTTGGTAATTGTGGAATAAATTTCTTGTAAATTTCTTTTCCCTTTTTTAATTGATAATTTCATAACCTTAATTTTATTTTTATTTACGGTGTAAATATACGACCTCTCTCTGTGGTAGCCAAATTTTCTCGCGGAAAAAGAAGCCTGGAACGTCTTCCAGGCACATGCTGTTAAGTAGCGGATTGCAACACTTTGGTAAATTTCTTTTACGCCTCTTAGGATCTCTTATACGTCGGGCTTCTCCCTACCGACTTAGTCACCTTAACTAACTTGATGTGAATATACGACTATTTTCTGTGGTAACCAAATTTTTACGCGGTTCTCTTCACAGTAGTTTTAAAAGAAGTTGTTGCTGGTTTATGTTTAGGATTTTCTAAATCAAATATTCTTTTAACAGATTTGAATATATCAAGGTTTTCTTCTTGTGATCTTGGTGATTCATATATTTCCCAATTTTTACCTTTTAAACGTTTACCTGAATTATCTACTCCTCTTGATTTAGATTTTAACCATAAAACACCTATTCTAGCTGCTTCTTTACCAAAGCATTCTTTATACATTTGTGTATATGCAGCACCTTGTAAATCATAAGTTGTTTGTAAATGATTAGATGTTTTAAAATCAATAACCCATAATTCACCATCAATTTCACAAATACAATCACAAGTACCAGCTATTTTTAATTCATCACTAAATAAATGTACTTCAGTTTCAATTAAAGTTGGTTTATAAGTTTCCCAAAAATCAACAAATCTTAAAAACATTTGCCAAACTAAAGGATCCATTTTAGGATAACCACTTTCACTTAAATAAGTTAATTCTTTACCTTCAAAATATCTTTCTATTAACTCATGTACTGCTGTACCTTCTTCAGATGCTTTTTTAACAATCCAATCAGCACTGTAACCTACTTTTTTAAGCCAATCTTCAAAATATTTACCTTTTGGATAACTTTGTAAAACATAAGTTACTGATGGGTAATATTCACCATTTCTTCTATAATATCTAGAATCTGGTAGTGTTATCTGTTTGTGATCATCTGAGATCTCTAAAATTCGATTGTAGGATTTCTTTATCATACTGCTAATTTATGTTCCAATAGCGATGAATAAGTCATTGGAACTGTTTTTTGTATTAGTTTAGTGAAATTTTCGAAACCCATCTCACTTGGGTCCTTATCCTGCATATCTACAAAATAGACTTCTTTACCTTCCATCATTAATTTCTCACAGAAATGTAAAGCTTGTTTTATTGCATCCTTATCTAATGCAATGTAAATTTTATCTACTAATGAAGTAACAATTTTCTTCATTAAATTACTCTGAATGTTTTTACCTAATAATGGAATAGCATTTCTCTTAATTGCTATTGCATCAAATGGTCCTTCACATAAAACTATTGGAACATTCCAATTAATCATATGTTCATTTGGAATTATATTTCTACTTACTTGTGGATTTCTATATTTTACAAATGCATCTTTTTCAAAACTACGCGCAATAAAATAATTTAATCTACCATCTACATCATAAGTTGGTATAATAATCATGTTTTTATATAAACCTTTTTCACAATAACCAATATTATATTTTGTAATATCCGCGATTGTAACACCTCGTTTCTTTAAATATGCTAAGGCATGTCTGTATATGATACTATTATTATTTGGTTGGTTTAAACGTATAAATTCGTCTGGTAATTTTAGTGCCTCTACTTTAGTTTCTGTAGGGACATAATTAACATCTTTAACATAAGATCTAGCTTCAGCTAATTTATCCTGTGATGCACCAGCAGCTTTTAATAAATAAACTATATTTTTACCTTTTTTATCACATACCCAACAATGCCAAGGATTATGACCATCTTTATTTTCAGTAAAATTAACTTCTAATTTAGGTTTATGATGGTTACAATGAGGACATTTGTAAGCCATATTACCACGGGCTGTTCTCTTGCCTGTACCTAATACGGAATTTACTAATGAAACTAATAATTGGTTAATCATACTTAAATTTATTTAATTTATCGTATAAACCTAGCCCTGTTAAGTTTTGTTTAAAACTTCCATCGAACCACGTCGAATAATGTAATGGAGAATTTTTGGTTATCAAACGAATTTTAGGATAAGTTTTATATCTATTAGAGAACCACTCTTCAGCTTTATGATTAGCATATTCCCAAAATAGATTTTTTATTGGTGGATCTACTAAATAATGCAACATTATTATATCAATTGTTTCTTCTAAAATAGCTTTATATCTATTATTTTGTTTTCTTAAATCGCCATTAGTTAATAAAGTAAGACATTGATTAACCATTCTAATTGATACATTTAATGATGTAGCTTCTAATGGTTCTAAAAAGAATGAAGCATTTCCATTATAACTTACTTTTTTATTAAAATTTTGTTTTCTATAATAATTTTCAAAAAACATATAATTTCCTGAGTCAGCTTGTAGGTTATATTCTTTTAATATATCTCCTAATTCATCTTTTACTTCAGCACCTGTACCATAATTTTTATTATACAGGTAACCTACTGAACATCTATTTTGTAATGGAATTAAAAATACCCACCCATAACTTTTAGCAATACAAATTGTTTTACTAAGTGTTGGTTTATCCCAAGGACAATTTACTACATAAGCTGAGTTAACGGGTATTGGAGTAAAATTATAATCATCAGTAATTGGTGGTTTACCTGAACAATCAATGATATAATCTTCTATTTCATTGTGTTCTACTTTTTTATTAATTACATTAACTTTATCTCCTAAATAATCTGCTATATAATTTTGAAGTTTATGAGCGTTTATATGTAAACCCATTTTACCTAATCCAAACCAATGAGTAAATGGTTCTTTACCCCAATTTATTTTTTCAATACCTTGTTTGTAATGAGCATCTAGTTGTTTAAGTTTATCATAATTTAAATCTGTTTCCAAATCTAAAAAAGCAGGTAATACTAAATCAGTACCTTCACCAACAGATAAAGCAGGTGTTTTAGGATCATGGTACCAATCTACCTCATATCCTTCATTTGAAAATTTTAAAGCTGATAAACAACCAACTGTACCTTTTCCAATAACTGCTACCTTTCTAATTAATTGATAATCTTTTATATAACTCAAATTAATGTTTTTTTATTTCATCCGGATCTTCATAATCTATATCATTAAAATCCTTAGTATAAAACTTACCTAATATATTATCATTAAAAAATTCATCTGGTCTTTCTAATACCTCATATAACATTTGGTATTTAGTTTCAAAATAAGTTAATAATTTTTTATTAGGTACTATTTTTAAAATTGATCTTTCAAATTCATCATGTTTACTTTCTGCTAATAATGATTTTAATTCTTTTTGCGAACCATAATAAGTAAGCCAATCTGATTCCTTAACTACCATTCTATATGCAGGTTTTCTACCTACTACTCCTTGAAGTGCAGCTAATTCTCTTTTTCCTATTTTATGTTTTTTATTATAATATAATACTTTTTTACCAATATATTTTTTATTAGTGGGTTTATGTATGATCACATAAACGAATCCGAAAGAATTTGGGGGAAAATCAGTAAGGTCTTTTACAGTTTCGCCTTTATAGGTCCAACTCATAGTGTTTGTTTTAGTTAATGTTTGATTAACGCAACATTAATAAATATGTTACCTATAATGCCCACCACCTAACCATAGTACAAATGACTTTCTTGTACCCTTAGTTACAGGTGTTACTCTGTGAAGAATATACGAAGGAAATATAAATACTGACCCTGCCCCTCTATAAGCTGTGTCAAATTCACCTTTTTCATAGTTACCTCCGCGGAATAATTGAAGATCTCCTCCTTCATATTCATCAGCATCTGATAACTGAACTGTAATAGAAATTTTTCTTGTTGATAACAAATCAGGACCTATGTCAGCATGCCAACCATAATGACCTTTATCTGTTCCATAATATTCTGTATATTGTATTTGTTCTGGTAGTGAATTTAGGTCAAAATTCCAATTAGCATCATTAGCTTCTACAGCCATATTTGCTAATTTTTCATATAACCAATACCAATCTTCATTTTGAGGAACCCATTTTACTTTAGATCTTCTTATTTCAGAATTATCACCTCCTGCAGTATCTGCTATCTTCCAAGGTAATTCCTTTACGTTTTTTTCTATTTTATCTAATTCCTCTTTACTAAAACCTTCAGTATAGTAGTAGTAATTTTGTGAATCATTTTGTCGTGTATCAAATGTGTAATTTAATTCCATTATTGTTTTTTAATTGATTCTATAATTTTGTCAACGTCAAATATACGTTCCTCTCTTTCAAAAGGCAAGTTATCTCGGTCTTCTCTTAAATTGTATTGTTGGTAATGAGTAGCTATTGTTTTAAAATCATAAGGATTACATATTATGTTATCATGATAATCATATCCAAAATTTTTAGGACTAGTAGCTATCCAACATACTGTTGATTTTTTATACATTGCTCTAGCCATATGTTGAGCAAAACTATCTATAAATAATCTTTTACTTGACAATTTAATTAATGTAGCTATTGTTCTTATATCTTGAGTAGCTGGTATTGTATTTTTGTATTTGTATTGGTCAGGTGTTTTAATATGATATATGTTATAATCATCTTTAAATTCTTCAATAACTGCTTTTATAACATTATCAGGTAAATCTCTAGCCCAATTATATGCTAAACCTTCATCTCCTCCATGACATTGTAATGCTAATATAGGTTTATCAGTTTTAAATTGTTTTTCTGCAAGTTCTGTTTCTTCATTATCTAAATAAATTGATGGTGTTGATTTAGGGATATGATGCATATCATATAATGAATGCCAAGATGAAATTAAATCCATTTCTCGATTCATAAAACCATCTGTTAAGTAAGGTTCTTGCATATAAAATTGAACTTTTTGGTTATGAATGAATTTATAATAGATAATATTCATATCATTTAAATGATAATTATAATCAATATCAAAATTATTTTTATATATTTCTGGGTAAGGTGATAAAACTATTATTTTAGCTTTAGGGTGTCTTAACCTAATTGATTTAGCTACAGCTGTAGATGCTATTACTTTACCAATTCCACCTCGTACATCAAAGATTATATTCATGCTTCTATATTAAAATTAATTACTGCTCTATGTTTTTTACCATAAAATGGTTCTACTGAATGTATAATATCATGTGGCCATATTAATAACATTCCTGCTTTTGGTCTAATAAAATATTTAGCTCCTCTAATATGAAAAGCAAAAGCACCACTGTAAGGATGATCAGGGTGAGGTTTACCATCATTTAAATAATAACCACCTGAGTACATTTTAGGTTTTTCTTCTGAATGTTGCCATCTATTATGATTATGAGCATTATGTCCTCTGCCTTCAGTTGGTTCATAATATTGTAACCAACTTTCTGTTATAACTGGTTTAGCAGGTCCTATTAATTCAATAAACCCTGCTATAATTCTTCGTTTAATTACTTCAACATCTGGATTTTCCGAACTTAGAAAATCATTAGGTTTAACATAATATCTACTTCCAATTGGCTGTAATTCATGATTTTCAACCCATTCTTCTTGTCTATTATAATTTACTTCATATTTGGAATACCTTTCAGAATCAAATCTATCAACTAATTCTTGACCCATTCTTCTTTGTTCTGCGTCTAATATTCGTAAACCAAAATCATAAGCTCTATTAGTTATAACGTCGTCTTTGTATACTCTTTTATAAACTGGAATAGGTGCTAAATGAAATACATTATCACTTTTTGTTGGATGAAGTATCATAGTTTTCTAAAGTTGTTATATCAGAATCTTCTCCTGGGTTGTGTCCAAAATACGCAATTTTTGCTTGGTCGGCACGTAATTTTCCATTTCCTCTCATTTCCCAAAATCTCCAATCTAATCCTTGTCTTAAGTGATTATTACGTTCAAAATCTTTAATTATTTTTTTAGCACCTTTAGGCCATACTATGTAAGCAGCTATAGTAGGAACATCAGGTATGAAGAAAAATATATCTAAATCATCAACAGATGCTAATGTTTCAAAATATAAATCTGGTGCTTTTTCATCTGTTAAGAATACATCATCTTCAAATATAAAAAACGGTTTATCTTGTTTTGAACACTCATCTATTAAATTTAAATGTGTGTAATTAGCACATACTAGAGAAGGGATATGAATGCCATATTTTTTATATTCATTACCTTCAATTATTTTTTTATCATAATCAGTTAATTCATAATTTTTACCATCTAATGCTTCAATAAAATCAAAATCAATTTGTTGAAACATATGTGTTACTTTTTCACGTCTATCTTGACGTCTTTTAAGGTTTATTACTTTTACTTTATACATGTTCTAAATAAGGTTTATAATTTATTTTTTCTTTTATGTAATTGTTAAAAAACAATTGTATTTCTTGTATTGTGTAATCTCTAGATTTTACTTTATCATCTGATACACCTAATACATAATCAGGGTGGAAACGCTTAATATATTCTTTCATATTACAATTAGCATATTTCCACATAGCAAATTCTTCTACTAATCCTTTTATATTATTTTCTTTAGCTATTTTAATTAAATCAGCTCCAAAATTTTTATCTCTAGAATAAACACAACCAAAATTAGGTATAACTAAAGCTTCATCCCATTTCCAATGATAATGTTGTATTTGAGATTCTAATGTAGATAAATTATCAATTAAATGAAAATATGATTCATCAGTTTGTAAAATTGGATGATTATCTGGTATTGCTTCTAATAAAGCATACATAGGTTCTTTATAATGAGCATATAAAGGAACTTGTATTGGTTTACTTCTTAATAATTTTATAAATTCATCATCTAATGGTTTTAAAATAAAACAATCCCAATCTAACATTAATACTTCACCCCAATGTTTTAAGGCTATATCTAATGCTTGTAATTTTTTTCCATAAACATTACTACCTGAAAAATTATTATCTCCCATAGCTATACAAGCGTATCCTCTTTCTTCTAATTTTTCTTTATTTTTTTCACCCCAAACATATACAACTTCATTATCATATAAAGGTACTTTTGGTACATCAGCCCATTTATCCTCATAGGATCCCCACCAAGTTCTTATAATTTTTATATTAGATGTGTTCAAAATAAGGTGTCATTTTAGTTTTAGTATCAATATAATCATTAAATTTTTTACCTAATTTATGTAATCTATTATCCAGAATATATTTTTCATTACTAGCTCCTCTTACTACTGATGGTAAGTATTTTTTAATATATTCTTCTAATGTACAATCAACATATATTAAGGTTGAAAATTCATCTACTACAGTTTGTAAATCATTATTTAAAGCAATTTTTAATAATTCATTACCTAAATTTTTATCTCTACAATATACAAACCCAAAATTAGGAGCTACATATCCATTTTCCCATTTCCAACCATATTTTTTAAATCCTTTACCCATTATATCTAATTCTTTTTGCATTTGTATACTTTGATTAGGTGGTAAAATTTCTAATATAGCATCTTTAGTATCTTTATGTTGAATATATAATGGTATTTGTATTGGTTTTTCTTTTAATGAATTATAAAAGTTATCATCTAAAGGTTTTAATAAATAACAATCCCAGTCTAATAATAATACTTCATTAAATTCTTCTAATGCTTGATTTAATGCAAATAATTTTTTACCGAAACCATTAAATTCACCTTCAAACATATAACTAGATAAAAGTCTAGTTTCCCATCCTCTATCTAATAACATTTGATTATTTTCCTCTCCCCATACATAAACTACCTCATTTTCTAATAATGGAAATGGAGGCACCTCATGGCTTACTTTATCTCCCCAAAGTACTCTAATTATTTTCATGATAAATTTTCCAATGTTTATCCCATACTTCACTAGTAAGATATTTACTACCATCTAATTCTTCTACAACTTTTTTAAACCACTTTTCAGTTTCTAAATTCTGAGTGTTTATTTTATCTAACCAAACATGTTCAAATTTAACTTCTTTTGGTTCATTATTGATATAATCATATTCAGGATCTATAAATGAATACCATTTTTCAGCTTTACCTTTATATCTAGTAGCTATATCAATTGTATTATGATGTGATAAAGAAACTTGTTGAGTTAAACAATTTGTTTTATAATCATTTTCTCTAATAACATGACCCAATATACCTTGATCTGTTAATAACCAAAACCATTCTGGTATGTTATGATATGGTTCTGTTTTAACTAAATATTTGTGCCAACTATGATATTCTTTAAGTAAATCCATATTATTAAAACACAAAAAAGATGTATTAGGAGATAAATCATCTGAATTATAATTTTCAATCCAAGGTACATGAGTTATTTCACTTTCAAATTTTGCTTTATTAAAATAATAATAACCTCTACCTATTTCCCAATGTGCTATAGTTAAATCACCTGTTCGAACCCACTCAGGTAATTTTTCTTTTACAATCATATCCTGATCTAAAAATACAAAAGGTTCTGTTTGGTGAGCTAAACACTTTATTTTACCACTTGTCCAAAAGTAAGCAGCATCTATATCTGATTTAGAATAATTATTTAGAAATTTTATATCTAATTCATCATATAAACCCAACATACCAAATCTTTGATAATAGGAAGCACCTATAGAATCGGTATACAATTTAATAGGACCATTATGTTTTTTCCAAGATAAAGCTGAGTATATGGTATATAACAATTGGTAATCAGGTTGGACGTAAGTATCAGATTTGATGTTTTTTATAACTTCAAACCCATGTCCCCTTAATCTATGTTTTTCAAAATAAGGTTTAGTCCAATTTACGTGTATTGCTTTCATTCTTTAAAATATAAAATTGGAAAATCTCGTAATACTGCTCCATCATCTGTTTTATAAGTTCTAAACCTAACTGTATCAATTCCAATATTAGGTTCAAAATGACAATTCATAAATTGCATATTTCCTGCTGTGGCTGATTCAAATTCTTTATCTGATAGGGCGTTCCACATAGCCTTTCCCAATTTATCAAAATTTTCTTGTTTAACAGGACCATTTTGTTGTATAAATAGAGAATGTTGAGGACAATTAATTTTAACTTTAGTATGATCTAGTAAAACATCAGCTGCTTTTTTAATAGGATAACCTATTTCAATTAAATGATTTGCAGTCCATTTGTTTATTTGATATGCTTGAGCTGATTGCGGTCCTATATTTCTTGGAAATACAAAGTGAGGGGATTCATGAATGGGAATACCATAAATTTCATCCATTTGGTGTTTACCCCAATGAAATATTCCAATATCAAAATCTTTAATATCTTCTTTTATTTGTTCGAATCTACCATCAAGAATGTATTCATATATTCTTTCACTAAAAACAACATCATCTTCTAAAATTAAACAAGTTTCATAATCTGTTTTTACAAATTTTTCATATATTTTTAAATGACTCCAAGCACAAGCTATAATATTTTTAGTTAATAATCCATTAGGATCAGCAAACCATTTATTTAAAATGCCATTATTAATTAATTTTTTATAATCAAAAAATCGGTCTTTATTTAAAGGTAATTGTCCACCAGGTATAGCTTCTACAAATTCGTAGTTTTCAATACCATGTTTTTCAAATAAATCTAAAATTCTTTGTTTTCTTTGTTTATGCCTTTTTAAATTAAGAACATAAATAATGTCAACTCCAAAATCTACTTTTATCATTTAATTTTTTATTTAATTCTTTAGAATTTATTACCTTACCAGCATTAATACATCTTAACAGAAAGTTATGTGTTTCGACATCATCCACTAGGTTTTTTTCTGTTACACCATAGTGCCTATAATATAATGAAGATTCTTCAATATTCCAAATACCTTTATTATTAATAATATTAGTCCATTCTAATGTTTTACAATCAAAAACATTTTTAGATAATGCTTTATATTCGATATTATATTCTAATAACCATTGTTTTAACATTAATTGTTCAGATAAAATCATATGATTAGTTGCACATGAATTTTCGTTTAATTCTGAAAATTGTTTATGGTTTATTAATGTTTGTTTTGCATATTTACGTGCAAATTTAGGATCTGGTAAGTAGAATAAAGATACATTAGCAGCAGTATCATCAATTCTGTTAAAATTATAATCTATTTGTTGTGTAAATTTACAATCAGGTTTTGGATACCAATTACTAGCTATTTCATCATGTGTAAATAAAACATTATTTTTTAAGTGTTCTTCTATATTTTTAAATATAAGAAAATCATGATCTACTACACAAATTGGTATTTCTGTTTTACTAATTATTTCAGTTTTACAAGTAGACCAAAAATCACTTTTACGTAAATTAATGCTTGAATTTAGTGGACGTATATCGTTCCATAGTTGGAAAATATTTAAAGTATTCAACGTATCTAACGTTAAATTATCGCAGTATAATACCAATGTATGTGTTGGATGATACTTTTTCCAAAGTGAAGCTGATGCTACTAAAAGAAGAATTCTTAATTTATTATAAAAACTATCTTCTTGTTTAACATTTTCTAAAACCCATATTATTTCCATAAACCTTTTTCATAACCTTAACTAATAGTTGAGTACATAGCATATAAATTCGTAGTACCTGATTGATTAGAATTATTAAAGTAAAATAAGAAATTTTGACTATAAGATACTATTGTTCCTGATGCTGAATTAGATCTCCAATGTGCCCAAACATATCCATAATTAGCAGATGCTGCAGTACATGATTGATATTGTGCATCAGCTGAAAAATTAGCTGCATTTATACAAGATTGAGATGTAGCATATGATACTAAAAATGGAAAATCATATCTAACTCCATCTGAAGCGAATTTAGTACCTAATGTTAAGTTAAAATAAAATTTTGTAGCCTTACTTCTAACAAGATCACCAATACTATAATCAGTAGTATCTGTAGATGTGGCAAATACTTTAGGTTGAACGGATCTTCTCATAAATTTACATGCACTGTAATTTGAACCCCATCCTATACCAGCTACTGTAGTATAACAATCGTTATATAATCCACTAGCGTAATTGCTTCTAAAAAATATATTATTAGTTCCTAAAGTACTATCTGTTGACATTAAATTGGTTTTTAAGCATTACTAATATTTTCAGAACCATAAACTTTAGCATATTCATCTATAATTTTTTCATATGCATAAGTATAAATACTACCTGTCATTAAATCTAGATTTACTTTATTTTTAACTACATCAGCACTACCTGTATGAAGAGTTTCTATTTGTTGATCTCTAGTTTTAATTACTTCATTTCCATCATCATCAAAATCTGTATATTCTATTTGTTGTGTTGAAAAAGAACTTGAATATGTAGTTACTGTTACTGTTTCTTCTTCAGTTAAAGGAAACTGATAGTGAAAAGGGTATTCTTTTTCTACACCATTATAAGTATGTATCATACGAAGAAGTTCTTCTCCATTATTTTGATGAATATCTTCAACATGAGGTGGCATTGCTTTTGCAGCTCCTTCTTTACTCATATAGTGAGCAATATTAACAGCTACATTACCATTATGCTTTCGTACTGCATAATTTTCTATTCTAACATAGAAATTGTCATATGAATTGCCATCGTTTTCTATTGATGCTGTAACGTAAAATCCCATTTTATTTTATTTTGTTTTCTAATTTAATTACTTTTTCATTTAATTCTTTAACTGCTTCAATTAATAAAGCTACTAATCTATCATATTTAACTGCTTTATAACCAGTTTCTCTAGTAGTAACAACTTCTGGTAATATTGCTTCAATTTCTTGTGCAATAACCCCTACGTCTATTCCTTCATGATAATGTATCTTTTTCTGTTCTTCGTCTGTTAAAGGAATCCAAGTAAATGTATTACCACTAATTTGTACTACTTTACTTAAAGCATTTGGTATAGGTATAATATCCGTTTTTAATCTTCTATCTGAAGAATAATACGCTGTAATATCTTCTGATGCTCTAATACCTCCTGTAACTGTTAATGTAGAACCATCAAACGTCATATTTGATTCACCATTTATTGATGTCCCACCAGTAGCAGTTAATACTCTATTATTTGAGTTATTTGTTATACTTGCATTTGAACCTTGTGGTCCTGTTGGTCCTTTTGGTCCTGTTGGTCCTAATTGTCCTTTTTGTCCTTTATTACCTTGAGGTCCTTGTGGTCCTTTTGGTCCAGTAGGTCCTTTAGGTCCTGTAGGTCCTTTTGTTCCACCTCCTCCAGTTTGACCTTTTTGTCCTTTTGGTCCAGTTGCACCTGTTTGTCCTTTTTGACCTTTTTGACCTTTGTTACCATTATTACCATTGTTACCATTATTACCAGCTGGTCCTTTTGGTCCAGTAGGTCCTTTTGGTCCAGTAGGTCCTTTAGGTCCTGTTGGTCCTTTTGGTCCTGTAGGTCCTTTAGGTCCTGTACCACCTTGAGGTCCAGTTCCACCCGTTTGACCTTTTTGTCCTTTATTACCAGCTGGTCCTTGTGGTCCAACACCACCTTGTGGTCCAGTTCCACCTGTTTGACCTTTTTGTCCTTTAGGTCCAACGTTACCTTGTGGTCCTTGTCCTCCAGTTTGACCTTTCTGTCCTTTATTACCTTGTCCACCTTGATTACCTTGAGCACCTT
>CAACVC010000185.1_pt1 | contig 14453 bp, 9 predicted proteins | sample 2381761 | NCBI WGS metagenome assembly CAACVC01 (sample SAMEA5211966, study PRJEB30684) | marine metagenome | biome: Marine; feature: Epipelagic; material: Water | collected 2015-10-15 | depth 45 m
CAATTTTAAAGACGGCTCAGTTCCCGCTAAAATCATGGAGACTTTGCCTCCTAGTGTAAAAAACGCAATCAAATCTGGTGAAAGAAAGATAGAGCTTGACCCAGAAAGATTGAGTGTACACTATTATAAAAAAGATGATTGGCAACAGTGGGCATATCCTCTTACGTACGCCATCTTAGATGACATTATTATGCTTGAAAAGATGAAGCTGGCCGATTTGTCTGCTCTTGATGGAGCCATTTCTAACATTAGACTTTGGACAGTAGGTAGCTTAGATCACAAGATATTGCCTAATAAAGCAGTCATAAATAAGCTTAGAAACATCCTCGCTAGCAATGTTGGAGGAGGAACGATGGAACTTGTTTGGGGTCCAGAGCTTTCTTACACAGAATCTAATAGTCAGGTTTATAAGTTCTTAGGCTCAGAAAAATACCAGTCTGTTCTAAATAGCATTTATGCTGGCCTTGGTGTTCCGCCCACGTTAACAGGGATCGCTGGTCAAAGCGGAGGTTTTACAAATAACTTTATATCTTTGAAAACACTTGTAGAAAGACTACAGTACGGTAGAGATCAATTAACTAAGTTTTGGCAGGCAGAAATAGAATATGTAAGAAAGTCAATGGGTTTTAGAAAGCCTGCACATATTGTGTTTGATCAAATGAGCTTGTCAGACGAGTCCTCAGAAAAGCAATTGCTTATACAATTAGCCGACAGGGACATCATTTCTCATGAGACCATCCTAGAAAGGTTTAAGGAGATACCTGCTGTTGAAAAGGTTAGACTTGGAAGAGAAGGTGGAGACAGAGAAGCAGATAAAATACCGCCAAAAGCAAGCCCATTCCATAATGCAAATCAAAAACTCGACCTTGAAAAAATGGAGAAACAGACAGAATTGAACGACAAAGAAAGAGAAAGAAACTCCTAGACCTCAAAAGCCCATGACCAACGAAGAAGGCAGACCGCTATTCAAGAAGGATGAAGAACCTAGAAAGCAGAGAGTGGATACTCCAAAATCAAAACCGGGAGTAGCAGAACTTTTTGTATGGGCAACAGGAGCACTTGATGAAGTAAATATATTATCGCAGGGGTATATGCACTCAGTAGGAAAAACGGACATGAGGCAATTGACAAGGGATGAATCTCAAGAACTAGAAAACCTAAAGCTTTATGCATTCCTAAACCTTGAGCCGATGTGCAAAGTAAATACAACCTCGATACATAAAGCAGTCTCTTCAGAAACAAGTGTCTTATTCTCAGAATTTAGCAAAATTAGATCCACTTCCTCTAATCTACAAGATTACAAAAACCATGTCTTAGCTAAGTATGTAGAGCATATATCACGATAAATTACGAGTTTCTACATTTTTTTTATTTTTTTGTGTATAATCTTCTGAGGTAAAATTATGACAATAAAAATACACCAGAAAGAGATAGAAGACGGGGTTGGCGATCTTGTCAAAAGTACCGCCAGCGTTGCCTATTGCTCTGAAGCAACTTTGCACAAAGGGACGATAGAATCAGCAAAAGAAATCATTGCTGACGAAAATGTTCTTAGTAAAGTAATTGCTGAAAATAAAGATCAGATAGACTTGTACTACCTTGAATCTGTACTAGTCTCTTGCGGCTGGAATAAGAACGATGACGTTTTTATGTCTGAGGCTACTTGGGCTGCAAGAAATACGCCGGAAGACAAACAGTTCAATTTTATGCACGATGAGAATGACATCATCGGACATATCACTGGAAGTTATGTCTTAACGAAAGACGGCAAAGCGGTTGCAGACGACGAAAGTCAGATGCCCGAAGATTTCGACATCATTACACAGGCTGTTCTATACAATAGCTGGACAGGTGCCGAAAATCAAGAGAGAATGAAAAAAATTATAGCTGAAATCGAAGAAGGCAAATGGTACGTTTCAATGGAATGTCTGTTTGCCGGTTTTGATTATGCTCTAATTGGGGAAGAAGGAAGTGCCAAAGTTCTTGCTAGAGATGAAGAGTCCGCTTTTCTGACCAAGCACTTAAGAGCTTATGGCGGAACAGGTGAATATCAAGGGTACAAAGTCGGTAGAGCATTAAAAAATATATCTTTTTCAGGTAAAGGTTTAGTTGCTAAACCCGCCAACCCAAGAAGTATAATTATTAAATCTGTCGCATTCGATGTAGACCAAAATTCTAATTTTAATATGGGAGAATTTACCATGGCTGAAAACCTTTTAGAGAAGCAGTTGGACGAAGTTCGTGCCGATCTAGCTTCTGCAAAGGCAGAAAACGAAGCGATCAAGGCTAAGATTGAAGAAGCTAAAGACAAAGAATTTGCTTCTCAGGTCGAGGCGTTTGAAAGCGTAATTGAAGAAAAAGATTCTAGCATTGCAGAACTCGAAGAAAGCATCAAGAGCACTCAAGCTCGTGTTGCAGAACTCGAAGACGCGCTTGCTAAATCTAATGACGAGCTATCTGTTGCTATGAAAGAAATGGAAGAGCAAAAGAAGAAAGCTCAAGTGGAAAAGAGAAAGGCTGCTCTTGCTGAAGCGGGCCTTGATGAGGAAGAAATCGAAGATTCTCTAGCGAACTTCGACGCATTGGCTGATGAAGCTTTTGAATCTATTGTCGCTCTTATGGCTAAAAAGCCAAAAGCGAAAGATAAAAAAGAAGATGAAGCCGAAGCGGGGATGCCTCCTGAATTGAAGGAAGCAATCGAGAAGAAAAAGAAAGAGAAGGAAGCAAAAGCTGATGAAGAAGAAGCTGAAGCTGAAATCTACGAAGAAGACTTCAAGGAAGTTGAAACTTCTGAAGCTACTCTGGTAGAAACCGAAGTAGAAGATGAAATGGAAACTACCAGAGCTAGCGTAGCTAACTGGTTAGAGAATCACGTACTTAACAAGTAATTTAACAGGAGATTTAAATCATGGCTCTTAAAGCAGATAGATATGAAGAATCAACTGACATCAGCTTCTTCTACAATGGTGCCGCAGTTACTCGCGGTGGTGTCGTTGTTTTGGATGATGGCGGTCAAGCTTCAGGCGCAGCACTCGACCAAGGTGAAAACCTTGTAGTGTACAAAGCTGCCACTAAAAGTGACGTTCCAGTTGGTATCCTTCTTAATGACGTTGTCAACAAGGATTTGACTAGAACCCATTTGAACCAATATAAAGACGAAGTTCAGAAGGGTGGCAAAGTCACCGTCTTGACTCGTGGCTGGGTTGTTACCAATAACATCCTTGGCACACCAAAAGCTGGTGAAAAAGCTTATGCCGTTGGTGAAGGTATTGGTGCTGCAACCGCAGGTTCAATTTGTAATGCTACGTCATTCCCAGCAGCTTCTGGTGCTCTTTGCATCGGTCGCTTCATGTCTCGTGCAGACGCAGATGGGTATGCCAAAGTTTATGTCAACCTTCCTCATAATGCGTAATTAATCGCCCAGAAAAAAGGAGATATATAATGTCACTTACTGAAAGACCTAGCGATGAGTTTATTTCATTGCTTAAGAAATCGGGCGATAGCGATCAAAATGTCGCTTACGCTGCCCAGAGAGAGTTTGCTAAGGCGCTTGAGCTTCCTTTGCGTAAGGGTGTTCTCGTCGGCAACATTCTCGGGAATATTTTTGAAACGATCAATGTCGAGCCGGGAGCCTCTACCGAGTACCCACTTGACTTGATCTCTCCCGGACTTGAGGGTGAGCACGTTGCTTACACCAATCCGGGTCATGGTCGCGTACCAGAACGTGCGGTCGAAAGCGACTATGTCATGATTCCAACCTATAGCATCACAAGTAGCATTGATTACTTGCTTCGCTATGCTAGAGAAGCTCGTTGGGATATTGTAGGCCGCGCTATGCAAGTGCTTGAAGCTGGATTCGTCAAGAAGATGAACGATGACGGATGGCACACCATTCTTGCTGCTGGTGTTGACCGTAACATCTTGGTTTATGACGGTGACGCAACAGCAGGTATGTTTAGCAAGCGATTGGTATCCTTGATGCAGACTGTTATGCGCAGAAACGCTGGCGGTAACACTGGATCTGCTAATCGCGGTCGTCTGACTGACCTTTACGTTTCTCCAGAAGCTCTGGAAGATGTGCGTAACTGGGGTCTGGACCAGATTGACGAAGTAACTCGTAGAGAGATCTACACTGCCGCTGAAGGCGGTGCTCCTATCACACGTATCTTTGGTGTGAATTTGCACGATCTCGATGAGCTTGGAGAGGGTCAGGAATACCAGACCTTCTTTAGTGATGGTCTTGGTGGTTCTGTTCAAGGTTCTGACCTTGAGTTAGTAGTTGGTATTGATCAAGGAGCTAATGACAGCTTCATCATGCCAATGAAGCAGAACGTAGAGGTCTTTGAAGATCCTACCCTGCATCGTCAGCAAAGAGCTGGATACTACGGGTTCGCTGAACTTGGCTTTGGTGTTCTTGATAACAGACGTGTCATTCTTGGCTCGTTCTAATATCATCTGCCAATAGTTATCAATAAGAAGAGTCACTGTCATTTTTTTGGCAGTGGCTCTTTTTTGTGTATAATACTATATAATCGCAATCTCTTTTTAGGACTTTACTAGGAGTTTTTAATATGGCAGCTTTATCAGATTACCTTGAATCTGGTCTGTTACATCACATTTTTAGAGGTCAGTCCTTTCCAAAACCAGAAAACATTGCTATAGCACTGTGTAGTGGTGTGCCAAGTGACTCAGATACTGGAGTATCTCTTTACGCTAATGGCGGCACCCTACAGGAATTACCATCAGGAGACGCTAACGGTAATCTTACTGGCTATGCTAGATTAAGTCTTGGAAAACCCGCTGATGACGGAAATGGAAAATGGACGTATCATGCAGATGATCACGCCGCTGGTAGTGGCTTGATAAAAAATAGTGCATCACTCACTTTTGATGTTGGTGACGCATCAGCAGCGTTAGTCGATTGGGGATGGGTCTCAGGCATCGCAATAGTTGACTCCGGGGAATATGGAACCGGCAATCTCCTTTTGCACGCAGCTTTAGACAATCCAAGAGTAATTTATGCTGGAGACACTGTCAAGTTTGATGTTTCAACCTTGCAAATAAGCTTTAAATAACAAATAAAGGTTTCTTAAATGATTCTAAGTAAATCTGCCTACCTTGACAAAATTAACGGTCTGTTACCAGACAATTCTACTCAGCAAATTTCCCCACAAGATTTAAGGGAAAGCCTGACAGATATAGTCGATTCTGTACACCTATTTTTGGTAGACAGAGAGATAAACGCACTTAATTTTGGTTCTCCCGACTACAGAACCACAAGGGGTGGAGACTTAGCATTAGAGAAGATGAGCTTAGTCAATAGACTAAGCATAGACAATACAGCATTTGGTTACTACGCTTTAGGCGCAAACTATGTCAGCAGTGGTAACACTGCCATTGGATCTTACGCTCTAGGCTGTAATCTTCAAGGCACTCACAATGTAGGTGTCGGCCTAAATGCTCTTGGTGGAAATGTTAATGGCTCTGGTAATATTGGAATTGGAAACTTTTCCTTATTATCAAACAAGCATGGTGATTTTAATATCGCTATTGGGCATGGTGCTGGACATTACGTTCAGTCAAATGACGACTTCCAATTTTTCTTAGGTGTATATCCGGGTTTTGATCAAGACCACACCTGTGACATAGTTGCAGGTTCGGGCGCCAGACCTTTACTTTATGGTAAGCTGGACGATTTGCTTCTTGGCGTTGCTGTTCCATCTACACACATTGATGGGGGCACACTGCAAGTCTCAGGCGATATAACACCATTTACTAGCGGAGAAGGCAATTTAGGTGTTTCTAAGTACGCTTGGAATTCAGTAAACGAGGTTGTATACTTCTCTGGTGGCAAAATAGGTCTGGACACAGAATCACCTTCTGGTGACTACGGCGTCATGACCTCTAAAGGTCATATTGTACCCCACGAAGATAGCATATATTCTTTGGGTCACAAAAACCTTAAGTGGGATGGTTGGTTTAATGACCTAGTGGTTAGCGGCCAGTTACATGCAAACGACGTAAACTACAATCATATAAATGAATGTCTTTACGATTGTAAGACTTTGCATCTAGCGACTAGCGGTTTCTGCCATCCTGATGATATGGGCTTCCACAATGACACGTTGTGCGGATACTTAAGCGATGAAAGTATTGATGGCGGTGGATTTGAGATACACTCTAGTGGTGCTGACTATCAAAGAAATTACGTCTTTCTATTTAGACATCCCGACACTAGCCTTAAACCTTGCGCTTTAGAAGAAGATACAAACTACTCTAGAGCAAGATGGCAGTCTAATATATCACTAGAAGTAGTTTCTGGTAGACATGTGCAGACAGAAAGAGTCTTAGGCCCAAGAGAAAGACTTTCTCTAGTAACTCAGAGTGGCTGCTTTGGAATAGCACTCAGGACAGACTTCGCAACATCCGGGAATAGCATAGGCTTTGGCCCAATGGGTATCCTAGATAGTGGATATTGCAGTAAAGACTTCAACTTTATTTCGCCTTCTGGCGATCACGTTTTATCAAACGGTAATCCCAGTGGTCACGATATTTCTGTTATGTTTGGAAGTATAGACTCCGGAGTCAAAATAACCCAGCAATTCAGTTCCAGAATAAAAAGCTGCAACACTGCTCGTGGTTTCAGTTGGGTCTATCATGATGAGTACGACATGTTGGCCTCTGGATGCGACGACACAGGTTCACCCCGTCATGACCCACTAGGATAATTAATAAAGGTATTATAGATGAAAGACAGATTTTCACTACATGTAGATGACGGTCAACCAGAAATACTGGAAGCTTTTACCGTAATGAGAAATGGTTTTACTAGGTCACAGGATGGCTTAGTTGGGATTACCAATATCTCTCATACAGCGGACCAAGAGCCGATAGTCCCTCAAACGATATTCAATGTCCAGTCGTTTGGCGAATCTAACGTGCGGTTCTCGTCCGTTTCTATGAATGAAAGCACTCTTGAGCTTTTAGGTAACGGTAACACAAAGGCTTCAGGCTTACATATTGCCTACAACCCATCTTCAAACAGGGCAGACTTCTCACTGCTGAAGCCTAGTGGATGCACAGGTATAGAAGCTGGATTTATGACTGTCACCAGTAATAATTTTATTGGTATAGGCACAACTAAATTTAACAACATATCTAAATTTACTCCAAATTCACCTTTAACAATATGGCACAGTGGAACCACAAATAGTGGAACCATTGCCATAAAAGAACAGGCAACATCTCCTACCGCAACATCTTCTTTTGGAAAGATCTTTGTAAAACCTGACGATCAGTGTGGACTAAGGCAAAGTTTATATTTCTTAGATGACGCTGGCTTGCAGTATAATTTAACACACCCTTCAGGCACCGTCAAAGTAGACGACAATAGAAATACCTTCGCCGGTAAGTTTGCGCCCAAATCCGCCTTTGGATGCTCTGAAAACAGCGAACTGTTTTGTGATACGCTGTATGGATTTGCCGCCGGATATAAACTAACCACAGGCGACCAAAATACTTTAATTGGATGCCATGCGGGTAGCGGCCTTACGATAGGTAGCCGAAACACTATTATCGGCAGCAATAACCTTACACACTCAAATGGCAACAACTTAGTAATACTAGGGTTTGAAAACCTTAGCCCAGAAGAACCTCTAGACGGCGAAGAAGTCGCTCCTTTTCAGGCTCTGCAAAATAGCATACTGATAGGCTCTGGTCTTGCTAGAGATTTAGAGCTAGACCCTTATAGTATGTTAATAGGCTATGGCGTAAACCCTGTAATAGAGGCCGGTCTAGGAGTTAGCAATTCAAGGTTTTTAGCTGTAAAGTCTCTTGGGGACACAAAGGCTAGCTTTCAAGTACAAAGTGATGATAACACACTTTTTATTACCGATAAGCAAGAGACGAGAGAAGAGGTTATTAACCCGATTCAAAATGGCAATGTAGGCATCTTGAATTTTAAAGACCTAAGATCTTCTCTTCAACACAGGGGTATGGCGTCATTAAGATTTAGCAATCAGTTTGACGAAAGTCAGACTTTAGTAGATTTTGTCCCAAGCGGTTCACTTTCTAACCAGTCTCCTGTTTTTACAACTCCAACCAACCCCACGCCCTACATGGCTGTTAGCGGGGATTTATACCTGAATGGTTGCATCAGATTTGCAGATGAAAGTGTTTTATGCGGAGCGAAGGATTATAGCCTGTTCGCAGATTCCGGTATTGACAAAAGACAGGAAACTACAAGAACAACTTTTGTTTTAGATTACACAAACTTAGGTTTTGCCTCAAATATTACTCCAAGTATTGATGCGGGCTTAAGCTATTTAGCTTTAGAGGTTCCGTCTGGAGACTTCCGCAAGGTTGGTAAAATAAGCATAGAAGGCCTTGCTGCTTACGTATCTAGCGGTTATGCTGCCGTTGCAGAAAACTGTAACTTTGTATGGTCCGACATAGAGTCGGAGTCTAGAATTGATGTCGTTAATAATTCTGGGACAATTTTTATTGGGTGTGAAGTAGGTGTTGAGTCAACTGGCTGGAAAAATAGTATCTTTATTGGCTCCCAAGCTGGCGCTCATAGTACTGTATCCAACACGCTTTTAGCTACAGATACCGCACCTATATTTATAGGTTATCAAGCTGGTTATGACTCTGATGATCTAGACAACACCATCGCCATTGGTACTGCTGCCGGTAAAAATGCCGACGAGTCTGCGGACTCTATCTTTATAGGCTCTAGCGCTGGACTGAATGCTTCCGGCAATAGAAATTCAATAGGTATTGGAGAAAATGCACTTAATGGCTTAGACACTCCCGGTCACGACTCATTAGGCGGCAATAAAAACATAGAGATTGTTACCGGCCTCGACAACGATGAAAGATTATTATACTCTAGCGGAAACTTAAATAACAGAATAAACATCCAAAATGTTATTGCTGGAGATCACAGTAAAAAGTTTATTAGCCTTGGTGACGCTAGGATTTCACCAATATACCCCGTTGAGTCTAGAAGGGATGAGATTTACACAGACCATAAAGATTCAGATTTTATTCATGGCTTTTTCAGTAACAATATTCAGGTTGGGGGTGTTGACGCTTCAGGTGACTATAGACTTAGACTACCTAGTGACGGTGGTATGGAAGCTTGGTTCGGTCACTACGAAGGCTTTATGACTCAGGGTATCGGCGCCCCTTCCAGCTACAATAGCCCAACTAGCGGCTTGATGAGATGCCAAACAGTAAGAAATGGCTTCGGAACAGACGGTTTAGTCTGGGTTACAAATAGAGACCCCAAGCTTGAGATTCATGGTCCCGGCTCTGACGGTGGCCCAGCTTTTATTGTAACCGCGAGAGTGAACGGGGAAAACAGGCCGATGTATGTAAGTTGTTCTGGAGACGGTTCTTAATCTAGGATTTTAAGATGACTCAATGTTGCCATTGTGAAGGAACCCCACCTCCTCCACCACCTCCGGGAGCTTGCTGCTTTGGTTGCGAATCTCCCCGTTCTTGCGTAGACAATATATCAGAAGGCGATTGCCTCCAGAGAGAATGCTCAACCTTTTTTCCGGGAAAAACATGTAGTCAAGTAAATTGCGACGAGACTTGTTTTACCGCAGATTCTATAGTTTATACCAAAACCGGCGCTAAAAGAATATCTGATGTTGAGATAGGCGAAGAAGTAAAAACGACTTGGGATAACTGGAATAAAGTTCTACACATTGAAAAAACTAAGCTTGGCTCCAGAAAGTTAGTTTCTATCAATGGTAGCGATTTCTTTTTTACTGATGATCATCCTATCTTTACTTCACGAGGACTTAAATCTTGCGATGTAGAGTCTTCTAGGCTTAGATACAGTAGCTTAAGTTTTGTCGGGCAGTTGAAAATTGGCGACACAATAATCACACCAGATGGAGCCAAAGAAGTATATTCAATAGAATTTAAAGAAGCGGACGTAGATACCGAACTATTTGACCTAGCTATAGATGGTAATCATCTTTATTTTGTAAATGATACGCTTTTTCACAATTGCTCTTATACTCCAATATGCTGCGTAAGAGTTAGGCCACAAGACGAAGATCCCGCAACAGCAGCTATTCCACAAAGCCATGTAGAGCAAGGCTGGCCATTTACACATCACACACTTAAAGGTGATCAACACGAGTGCTACCCCCCTCGATCTCAAAGTGGGTATAAATATACAGATGGGCACAACTGCCTAGACAGCCTTATAGCATCACAATGTGCTAAAATAACTGAGCCGGAAACCCGTCCAGATGGTTCTGTCGTACAAATTCCGATATCTTTAGAGGAGTGTTGCCGTCGCGCAGGCAGCTTGGTACAGGCTCCCTTTGGTTCTTTCACAGAAACTCAGCGAAATGAACTTGCGGGAACCAACGTGGCTTTTTACAGCGAAGATTGTCCCAACGGTGATCCTCCATGTGAGCCTTGCCTGACTACAACAACCACCACTACAACAACCACCACTACTACAACGACTACTACAACTCCAGAACCGCCCGGATGTTGCTTGGACGGAGCATGTGTATCTTTGGCACCCGATGTTTGCGTAGCTTTAGGAGGGCTTCCTCAAGGTCAACCTTGTTCTCAACTACCCGCAGACGTTTGTGACGATCCCACAACTACTACTACCACAACGACCACCACTACAACGACCACCACTACAACTTGTCCCCCATATGAAGAAGACCCTACTAATTATCTAGAATGCGGTGATACTTGCTTCATGGGATGTTTTAGAACTGTGAACCCTGATTACCCTACGCTTAGTGACGAGCGGTTTCTTTACCTTTGGACACCAAGTTCAATCAATTGTGGGTGCCCAGAGCCTTTAGGCTGTTTTTGTGTCGCAGGCGTAACCGGAGCCTGCTTTGACGATGGCCAAAACAGACAAGTGGCAGCAGGAGATGACTGCCGAGAGGCGTGGGAAAATGGTTGTAAAGATAATCCAGCGGCAGTCGGTGGTGAGTGTGAAACCACAACTACTACAACTACTACCACAACAACTACTACCACAACAACCACTACGACAACTCCAGACCCCGGCGATGGACTCTGCTGTGGTTGTAAAGAGCAGACAATCGCTGCGATGACTATGGCAGACAACGAACAAGAATGTCGAGACTTTGCCGATACAAATGAAAATTATACGCACCTAGGTTATCATACTGATTATGTATGGCCAGCCAATCAAACTGAGTTTTGCCAAGAAAAACACAGCGAGGACGAGTGTCCCACTACTACCACCACCACTACCACCACTACGCCTTGTCCTTGCCCATGTCCAGAAACCTTAAGCGCCACCGTTGACGTATCAGTGTTTGGCAACTGTGAGTATGCTTTTACTGATAACTTTACTGATACGATAGCACCTTACGACGGAGGTTGTAACGGCACTTATACTTACGATGACACCGGAAACGCAGATTGCGGAGATGCTTGGAGTGCCACAATTACCTGCGATTCTAGCAAACCTGCGGACAGCACCGACAGATGGTCAGCGACACTCAATAGCTGCCCATTGGATGCAAATTTTCCAGATGACGCAACAAATCCAGATGTTCTTGGAAGCTGCTCTGCACCTCCAACGTGGCGTGCGGAAATCGACTCCCCGAATACTGATTGTCCTTGCTGCCCTGAAGATGAAACAACAACAACGACAACAACGACCCAAGAAGGCGACGGAGACACCACTACAACAACGACCACTACAGCGGAAGTCGCGTCGGGCGCTTGCTGTTGTGACCCAGATTCCGGCTCAGACTGCTACTCTACAACTGAAGATCAATGCGGCGGAAGTTGGCAGGCAGGAGTGTCTTGCGCTGATGCCGGTTGCGATTGCGGCACTGGAACGGACGAACCAACAGGCCTCGGTGGATACGGGGGATAGTAACACTTTTGAATAAAAGGTGTATAATATATTATACTAATTGGAACTTTAGGAGGAAAACATGGAAAAGAAACTTACTATAGGAATGGCTCACTTCTCTGATTATCACGGAGTTTATTTTACCATTCAAGATATCTACAAAGAACTAGTTTTTAACGGTCGTCGTGACCTGTTAAATCAAATAGAGATTGTAGTAGTAGAAAACAATGCTTCTTGTCCGCACGCCAGAGAGGTTAAGAACCTTGCAGGAAAACTTGGCGGACTTGTGAGAGTTGTAGACTTGACAGAAAAACAAGGAACTTCGTGCGCAAGAAATAAAATCATAGAGGAAGCTAGAGGTCAATTTGTTCTGGTAATGGATTGCCATATTATGCTTTGCCCCGTAGTCAGCACAATTGAACGACTTATTCAGTTTATAAATTATAACAGCAAATCCGATGACTTATATTGCGGACCTTTACTTTATGACTCTCTAGGAATGGCTTACACTCACTTTAATAACGAGTGGGGCGGAGGAATGTGGGGAAGATGGGGAACTGCATGGCAATGTGTTTGCGAAGCGTATAACTTCTCTGTTTATAACGAGAATGATAAGTGCGTTTTTGTAGATTTAGCCACTCAAGAAAAAATAACTAAGTGCAAGCATTGTGGCAGAAATTTTCCAGAAATAGACTATGCAGGACATGAACATCCATTATCACTTGAGGGATATTCAAAATTAGGTTTAGATCCAAAAAATAAACCTTTTGAAGTTTTTGCTCAAGGACTAGGATTATTCTTTACCAGAAAGAATGCTTGGCTAGGTTTTTCTGAAAAGCAATCCGGCTTTGGTGGTGAAGAGTGTTATATTCATGAAAAGTACAGAAGAGCAGGAAGAAAGACCATGTGTCTCCCCTTCCTAAAGTGGATTCATAGATTTGGAAGACCTGAAGGGGTACAGTACAGTGTTTCTAGAGAGCTAAAATTACAAAACTACGTTCACGAATTTAAGGAAATAGGCCTAGATCCAGCACCTCTAAAACATCACTTTGTAGAAGAGCTTGGTGTACCACAAGAAGATTTTGATAAACTATGGAATGAGGGTGATCGGAAGATTTCTATCGGATTTGGAGCACCATCAGAGGAAAATCTACAGGCTAAAATAGAAAAACTGCAAAAACAATTAACGGAGCTTCAAGGCGAAGACAAAAAATGTTGCGCCAAAAATAAATAGAGAGAATAAAAATGGCACTTATACTTTCAGATAGAGTAAAAGAGACTAGCATCACCACTGGCACCGGAAGCATCACGCTTGGCGGTGCTTTTGGTGGTTTTCAGACCTTTAGTGCCACTGTAGGAGACGGAAACTCCACGTACTACGTCTTAGAAAATGATACCAGATTTGAAATTGGTATTGGTACTTATGACTCAGACTCCAACACTCTATCTAGAGACGCAGTACTTCAAAGTTCAAATAGCGATTCAAAAATTTCTCTAAGCGGCTTGACAACTGTCTTTACTACCTACCCAGCAGATAAGGCTGTATTTTTAGATGTAGATAACAGGCTCTCTTTTAAAGACAGAAATGCATCTCTATCTGGAATCAATGCTGCCAACATAAACTCAGATGGTAACGTCGGCGTTAGCGGATTACTTACCCTCAGAAGAACTTCTGCTGGTAACTTTTTTCATGCCTACGTAGACAATATACACGGCAACTCAACAATTTCGCTCTTTCACGACGGTACTGTTTCCCCAGATTGGAAGCTTGGTCTTAAAAACTCACCAACAAATTCAGGTGAGGCTCCTTCATACGCATATGTCTATGCTGGAGACGGTAGTATCGGACTTTACTCCAATAGCCAAAACAGTATAAACTTAACTCATGGCGGCGGTTTTAATATCGCCAATAAAGGCAATACTATATTTACTGCGCTTAGTGACGAAGGCGCTCAAGTAAACTCCTTTTCTACTACCAATCCCTCCTTGACAGTCAAAGCAACTTCTGCTCAGTCGGCAGATCTACAAAGGTGGGTTGATAGCTCCGAAACTGTTATGGCAAAAGTCTCTAACGACGGAAGCATAACTTCAAACACAATTACTACCACGGGAAATCTACTGGTAGGCGGGGCGAATATAATAACCCATATCTCTGCAAATACTGCCAGTGGAGTAGCTATTAGTGGCTGGGCTGAACAGTACATAGATTCCAAAGATTTTTCAGGATCAGAATCTAGCGGAACTCTTCAGCCTCAAATAACTAAAAATTCTGCTGATATAATTGTGGTGTCAGGCTTAACGCAAGCTGGTGCAGACTTCATGCCTCACGCCTCTGGCGATTATTTTCTAACAGAGATTAGGGCAAACTCAGCTAGTGGATCAGTAAACGCGGCTGATATATTGGTAGTTTCAGGAATTGCTAATGCGGCTGGACTTCCAGAAGCCAGTGGTGGTAGCATCACAGCCAATACAAATTTAATCCATAGCTCTGGAAACTTCCTATTAGATCAAATACAAGCTAGTGGGGCTGCTGTTTCTGGATTAGCCAGCACCGCAACTGCGGCTGTCT
>CAACVC010000148.1_pt1 | contig 14413 bp, 24 predicted proteins | sample 2381761 | NCBI WGS metagenome assembly CAACVC01 (sample SAMEA5211966, study PRJEB30684) | marine metagenome | biome: Marine; feature: Epipelagic; material: Water | collected 2015-10-15 | depth 45 m
TCACTCAAGGTATTCCAAATGTTTTAAAAGGTGAAAGTCAATTTGATACTCCTGTTTATCAGTCTTCACCAAGCTTATTTGAAGGAAGGCCAACAGAAACTTTTGTACCTCCTACTTTTACCAATGATAAGATTAAAAGAGAAGGTTTAGAGTCTATTTCCTCTTTTCCATACAACTTTGAGACAATCATGAAAACTAGACCTGAACCTCTTGGACCAGAAGAAATGTCACAAGAACAATTTAAACAATCATATCCTTTTTTATATGCAGATAATGTGGGACTACCAAGCTTACAAGACTTATATAATTTTAGTCAAAATCCTGAAATAAATACTAACATGGGTAATTTTAGATTAGATAATGCCTTTACAGGAGATCCAAGACTTGGATACAGTAATACTATTATGATTAACGGTGTTCCTGTTGATTTAAGTGCTAATATAGGACAAGGTGGTAATCTTGGCCTTGGTGCGAGTTTAATGTTTAAAGACGGTGGAACCGTAGACAAATATAGTGGTTTAGGATATAAACTTAGATAGAAAGAAGGAGTAAAACTTATGATTAAAATAACTGATGAGCTAAAGGCTAGAGTCACTTCTGCGGAAGGAATAGTTGATCATGTCTATTTGGATAGTTTAGGTAAGGCCACTATCGGGATAGGTCATCTTATAAAGCCACACGAAAAAGAGAGATTTCCTGAGGGAAAAAAGATTTCTAGAGAAGAGATAGATGAACTGTTTGATTTAGACATAAATAGAGCAGCAGCAGGAGCTGACCTATTGATAGAAGAAAAAGTTGGTCACGATTTGCCTACCCACATAGAACATGTAATCGTTGAAATGGTTTTCCAGCTAGGAACCCAAGGTGTTCGAAACTTCTCCAAGATGTGGAAAAATATGAGAGTCAAGAAATGGAAAGAAGCAGCTGAAGAAATGAAAGATTCTAGGTGGCATAAACAGACCACTAACAGATGTGAGCATTTGGCTGAAATAGTAGCTAATACTTAAAGAGTTCTTCTGACGTGATTTGGTAGTGTTCCGTCCATTTTAAATTGAACGTAAGCACCATGCCAATCTTTTTTATACTCAGTTTGTAGCCATTGTTTAATAGCTGCATCAGCGTTAGGCTCTAAGGTAAAAAAGTTTGATAGTGTTTTTAAAATTTTGATCATTATATTCTCCTATTCGATAGAGAACATACATTTATTTTTTAATTTTAGATTTGTTTTTATGAGACTTCAGGTGCTCCTCTATTGCATCCCAAACTTCTACGTTAGACCAATGATTTAAAACAGCTTTCGATATATCTTCGTGAAGAACCTTCAGCATTTTAATATCCATTTTAACAGGTGTTCCTTTATTCTCACTAACGTGATCTACTTCATCTCTTGTGAGACTCAACAATAACTCACCATTTTGATACATTATTCTCATTTTGCTTCTCCCCAATTTTTTCCCAAGGCCACATCAACCTTAGAAGGAACACTCATTTCGATAGTGTTTTCCATTATTTCTACTATTTTATTTTGAACTTCTTTATCACCATTGAAACTAATGGCTAGTTCATCATGAATTTGAATCATAGGCGTTATCCCTTCCTTATATAAATCTACCATAGCTTTCTTTGTTTGATCTGCAGCAGAGCCTTGTATAAGTCTATTGAGAGCCTTATACGTCCCTGACCTTTTCAAAGGAGTATATTCACCATACTCCTCTTTAGCCCTATCCAAAGGATAAGCCCTGTAAGAACCAAATGCCTTAGGTTCCCACAACTCAAAACGACATCTTCTACCTAAGAAAGTTTTAACAGCCCCTTTTTTCTGAGCATGATTTGATACTGCATCAGCCAATTGTCTTACAAAAGGAACTCTCTCATTATATTGTTTAATTAAAGATTTACCCTCTTCAGGATCAATGCCTAACTGATCAGATAGTTTCCCTACACCCATGCCATAAAATAGTCCTAAATTTATCGTTTTAGCACTCTTACGAGGTATATTACCTATCTCAGCCATGATTGTATGAAAGTCTGTAGTCTTGTCTTCGTTGTAAGCTTTAACAATCTTTTCAGCTCCTTCTAACTTAACAATGTTAGCGTAATGACTAACAAGTCTTGGCTCTTGCTGTGAGTAGTCAAAAGAACCCCATTTCTCTCCTTCTTCAGGTAAAAATAAACCTCTAATTAAAGAACCTATTTTTATGTCAGACTCAGCATCATCTTTAGCAGGAATTTGTTGAAGGTTAGGGTTAGAATAGCTAAATCTCCCTGTCAAAGTACCACCGTTCTCTGTTCGTAGCTGATTAACATTAGCGTGTATTCTACCTTTATGCTGATATCTCTCTATCGTATGGAGGAACGTGGTCCGTGCTTTGTTGAAATTTCTAGCTTGAACAATTGCTTTTGGAACAGGATGAGGATGAAACTCTAGAAAGCTTTTTGTAAAAGAAGGATTACCTTTGTCTGTTTTAGGATAATCTATTTTACATTGATCAAATATAGTAGCAATAGAACGAGCCGCCCATATATCACACTTTAAATTAGTCTCATCAAAAACATATTTTAAAAGCTCATTTTCTTTTTTTACAAAAGTCTTTTCTGCTTTTTTTAATCTTTCTAAATCTATTCTCACTCCTTTTTTTCTCATCTTCATAAGAATAGGAATTAAGTCAGTTTCTAAATTAAATACAGTTTCTAAATCTTGTTGTGAAATCTCAGGTTTTAATCTATCCCATAGCTTTAAAGAAAGCACAGCGTCCTGTTCTGCATATTCTCCCACATACTGAGAAGGAATTTTAAACATCTCACTTTTAGGATTAACACCCCATTGTGCTGCAGTTTCATTTAATAAGAACTCGCTTTTACTTTCAGCTAGATACTCTTTAGACACTGCGTTAAGAGAATAACTAAATTTATTTTCATTAATAAGAGGAGCTACTATCATTGTATCAATGATACGCCCATTCCACTTAACTCCCTCAGCTTCTAACCAACCGAAATCATAAGTGGCATTATGAGCTATTTTTTCTCCTTCTCCTGAGAGCATTTCATTAAGCCAATCAAACACGACCCGTGGATCGTGATTAAATCCTGTCTCATGCCTGATAGGATAATAACCCTTCCAACCGTCTACAGCTATAGCAACACCAATAATCTCTCCGTCATTCGTGGCCCACCCTGGGCCTTTCTCCATAATGTTTGGGTCCTTAGTTTCTAAATCAATTGCAATTTTGTCAGCGTCTTTAATGTTAGGAAAATCCATAGGTGGAACCCATTCAGATTTTGGTTTAAACATTCCAATTTGTTTACTCATATTCTATAAGCCTCTCTTGATTGTGGTGTTATTATGTAAAGGTTTTCTTTAGCCCTTGAAAACGCCACATAGAAAAGTCTGTGTTCACTTATAGGGTTAGTCCTATATTCCTCATACGCCATTTTTCCTATGTCTAAAGACACGATAACATTGTCAGCCTCTCCACCTTTTTGTTGGTGTATGGTAGATAATGTGACTCGTGGCTCTAAAGCTAAATTTTCTCCCCTAGACTCTAAATTTTCTAAATAAGCAACTGTTTCTGTATTAATCGTTGTCATTACACTAGTCCAAGGAGTTCCGAACTCAGATTGTAATCCAAAATCATCTTTGAGTTCTGTAAAAGATAACTTCTTATCAGGAAAAGCTTTTCTTTGTTCAGATATTTTTTTCTTATTACCTCTTAAAACAAATTCTTTTCCAAGACACTTATATAAATTTTCTATTAGTTTAATAGGAACCTCATTCTTTTCATCTCTCATCAAATCTTTCCAAGTTAGTATAGCATTTCTTTCCTGAGTTTTAACTGAATATCTGTACTTACTATCTTTTAATTTGACTCTAAAAAAAATATTTTTCTTTCTCATGACTTCTTCTAGGTCATCACGAATAGTTCTTGTTCTACCCATAATAAGCCAAGTTCCGTCATCCATGTTTAAATGATAAATACCTCTAATAAATTCTACCGAACCGTCTCTATTTGCTGGTGACCATTTGATATCATCGTATCCAATAATCTGTTCTTCAACACGATTGACTATCTCCCATACTTTTCTTGGCACTCTTTTTGATTGATCCAAAACAATTAAATTTTCTGCTTCTTCTTTTATTTCTATGGCCTTTGCTACGTCAGCATCAGCCCAAGTATAGATAGCTTGATTAGGGTCCATAGCCAAATAAGACTCCTCAGAATTCTTCCAAATCTTTTCTGCCATTTTCCATTGTATCGTGGACATGTCCTGAGACTCGTCAAAGAAAACTACTTTAAAAGGTTTATAAAAGCTTCCCTCTACATAGTTTTTTATAAGGTCTGTAAAGTCTATTTTAGGCCCTTGATCTTTTACGAGATATCCATTTGTACCGTCTGTAAAGCTCTTATATCCGAAATTTTTATAGTCTTTTAGGCCCTTATCTATGTATTCTAGTTTATGCCAAATTATATCCTTAGCAAACATAGCCCAACAATCTCTTAAAGAGATGTCTCTTCTTTTTGATTTTTCTATTAAATCAACATACTTGTCGTCATAGTTGTTGAAAAATATGTCATCATCATTATTAACGTTAATATTAATCCTAAGTTCATTTGATATGTTCCTCCAATCATTATTACTCATTATGTGTTCTCGTGTTAAAGCCATTTGTCTTAAAGCAAAAGAGTGCATCGTGCTGAAGTGCTCCAAATGACTCATGGGAACCTTAAACTTTTGAGAGGCTCTTTGTTTGGCCTCATCAACTGCTTTATTAGAAAAAGAAAAGAAAGCTATCTCATCTATAGAAACTTCTTTAGCGAGATACTCTTCTATTTTATCAAGAATAAATGTTGTCTTTCCTGTCCCAGGGGGACCGATGATAACTGTAGGAGTTTTCTTAACCAATAAACTCATGTGCGTAGCATACCCTCTCTTTGTGTCTTTCTCTTAGTTCTTGAGAATAACCACCAAAAGTTCTAATTTTTGTTTTACCGTCTTCTAACCTTTTTAATTCTTTCTCGTAATCATCTTTTCTATTTTGTTTGTTATGTGTTGTTGGTCTCCATTTTTCAGGATGTGCTTCTCTATATTCACCAAAACGAGGATGTGCTGTTTTAGAAAAGAAACGATGACCGATCTTCGTGAATTGTTGTGCTACTGCTTCCGATAAACGAACTCCTAATCCCAATCCTTGAAAGTCAGGTAATATCACTGTCCTGTGTTCTCTCCATGCTTTTTCTTTGATTGTTCCTGAGGGGAAGAAGATGACTGAAGCAAATCCAACTGGAACTCCTTGCCATGTTCCAAGCCAACATCGTGATGCATTACTGATGTGTCCTGTGAGATAGTGATGGTCAGCGAAGTATGGCCAAATTTTGGGTGAACAAGGAACGACTTCCAAAACGACCTTGGGTCGCCTAAGTAACCCCCTTGTCACAACTTTGCTTGAGTTCGTATCGAAAACCCAATCAGGTTGCAACCAATCAATGATGTCATAATGACAAGAAGCAAAGACAACATTTTTAATATTTTTATTTCTTATAAATTTTTGCAAGGCATTAGAACAAGACTTAGCTACATTACGATCTACCACACTTGTAAACTCATCAATGATTGCATTTTCTTTTATGCGTCTTGATAAGTCTGCTCTAAACTTTTCTCCTGTGCTTAAAACGTGATAAGGTTTCATCCAAGAGGGAATAGTATTAAACCCCACTGATGATAATCTTTCTTGAGCCTCTTCTGATGTTTCAAAGTGAGAGCAAACAGCCTTGTTTTGGTCCCACTCTATATTCTCTTCCTCTCCAAAATCTTTTAATAGACTTGATTTTCCTGTGCCTGATGCACCGACTATAAGACCTATATTAAAATCCTTATTTATATTTCTAAAATTAGGAACTGTAAATTCTGTTTGACCGTCAAACTTGTAATCAAACATTTTACTAATTTCGTCAGTAATGTTGTCGACTTGTACTTGTGATTTTAACGTACGCATTCTGATATAATCTCCTTTCTAATATCATACATTGATACAGTCCTATGAATGATGTCTAAAATAACTTTTAAGTCACCATGAAACCATTCACCTCTTTTTTTTGTTATACCTCTGTGTTTGTTTTTTCTTAACTCTTTATGACAAATATTTTCCATTCTTTTATTATTAAAAGGTATTTTAACATAAATAGTCAAATGACTTGGATTACCTGTTTGAATAGAACGAAATCTTTGTTCAAGAGACCTTAAAGTAGATTTACCCACTTTAAAATCACCTACTAAATTAGGTGTAAATAAATGTTCTTTTGTACCTATTACATACAAAACGTCTCTATCTCCTTCCATTAAAACGGTATATCCTCCTCTATATCTTTTTGTTTTTTCATTTCAGGAACTTCTAATTCAACTTCCTCAATTGTAAGTTGTTTTATTTTCCATAGTCTCACTCTTGTATTTTTAATAGTTTTAATCAAATCTTCAGCAGTATATTCTTCTTTCAATCTCATTGTCACCCAAGGTCTAGCCTCCTTAAAATCGTTTCTTTTTAAATGGTCCATTAAATCCTTCAAAGCAAAATAAGTAAAACCGTCTTCGGTGTAAGATTTTCCTAGAAATATATCAGCTATAGTTAGAGCCTCTCCTTGGTGTAAACAAAACTCTTCTAACAGTTCTTTAAACTCACCTTTCTTTGTGACTTCCTCAGGAGGATAGTCTATTGATATAGACTCGAATAAATCACTGTATGTTTGATTCCACTCAGCAGAACTCATATTCATAATCCCTGAATTAAGCTGTTCTAAACATGCTTGAATAATTTTTTTATGTGTCATCAAATCTTCAGTATTAGATATTTCAATTCTTCTATCATCAACGTTAAGGAAATATCTTGGAGGATCAGATTTATAAACTTTCAAATCAGAATAGACAGGGTGGTCTCTATCACCTTCACTACCAATGCCAAACTTTCTTTTCTTACAAAGTCTTTTATTACATAAAGACTCAATAGGAGGCTGAGAACATCGATACATATACTTAGGAGCACCGTTATTATCACTTTGACTAACTTGTTTTATAACTATCAATACTTCGTCTGATTTTAAAGGTGGTGTTATATAGCTTCTATTATACTCTTCTATTAACTCTTTATAGCTATCAGGATCTGCTTTACGATAATATACGCCTACATTGAACAGAGCGTTGTTGCGAGAGCCATCGGCAACACCCTGTTCAGTAAGTATTTGTAGGCATGGAGGTCCGTCTTTAATAACCTCGTTCTTGAAATCGGTTTTAATCGACTTGAGAGCACCAACAACAAGGTTATCGTAGTAAGAAAGAAACTCTTCTAAACTGAGGGCACTACCAACACTGTTAAGTCCATAACGACTTCTTCCGTGATAAGGTAGATTAATCCAACTTCCTGTATCTCTTTTTTCTTCCCCTTCTCTTTGATATAACTCAATTTGTTTAGGGAATACTTCAGCTTTAGGATAGCCAATAGCAGTTGCCATTTCGCTAAGTTTAGTTTGCATGTCTTTTGCTGAGACATAATCTTTTGTAAATAAATATAAATGTGCACCACCACTTTTTGATAGACACATAATTAATGGAAACTTTTTTTGTTTTATTTTTTTAAGTAATTCTTTGTGGTCAAGAGGGTAGATATCGATATCTATCGCACCAAACTTACATTTGTCCTCATCGTTTATAGGCACAATACCCATGGCGGGATATTCACCTTTTAAATGTCTTTCAAATTTATCCAAGGACGGTGGCTCGTGGACCGTTTTCATATGAGCTTCCACTTTCAAACCTTCTTGTGGCTCATTCTTTTTTTCAAATACACCATGGGCTCTCTCCAACCCTGTGAATATATCTTTAAATTTGGTGACTAATATTGGCTCCATAGTACCCTCGTTAATAGCTTTAAATAAATAATTTGATCAAGGCACGAATCGAAAGGAGGCTCGAAAAATACGTGCCAAGATCAAACCAAGAACGTGAACAAAAGAAACACGCTCTTACCTTACGCGGCTATTAATCAGAACGGAATGTTATCACCGTTCTGCGAGGACTCCCCCTTAGGGGAACTTGTTTCATCTGCCTGAGGAGCGACTTTTAACTCCCCACTATGAATACTTTTTTCGAATTGACTTGCGTCAGCTATGATGTCCTCAACCTTAGCTAAACCTAATTCGTCAACCCATTTGTTTTGGCTAACAACCCAACCATGCCAAGTTCCCTGATCATTTTTTTCAGGTCTTCCTGACAAGTTATAAGACATTGCAAAGTCTTTTGGCTGATATATTTCATCACCCTCCACACGTCTTTGATTAGCCATTACTGAATTCCACTGTCTAGATTTTTTAAGTTGTGAACCCTTCATTTTAATGAGAGCCTTATACCAACCCTGACCGTCAATTGCGATAACGTAATGTTCAGCAGTGTTTTCAATATAAGTCTCAGGTTTACCAACAAATCGATCTTTGTAGTCATCTCCACGAACAACTTTTCCGTCTTTTTGAAAAGCTTGAAATTCTTCAGGTGTGTATTCATTAACAGGTGCACCTTTGGATCTATCATTGTTCCATTCAACATATCTTCTTCTGTAATAAACAGGTAAGACTGTTAGAACGTCATAGAGATTTTCTGTGACTGTATTAAAGATCTGTCCCTTCTTAGCATCTTTAATGTACTTTTCATTGTCGTCCTCACACTGAGGTGAGCCCTTACTTAACATATTTAAATAAGGTATTTGATAATCATCAGCTTCTCTTTTTGAAAGTGGTGCTGATTTTAGAAGTGCACCTAATTGCACGACTCCTTTATTTTCGCTTTTCGCTACTTGCTTTTTTACTGTCTCTGTCATTTATTTACCTTTCTTGATATTGACTTTGTGCCCTACGTAAACTCCAAAAGTTTCAGTAGGAATGTCTTTACCACTCTCTTTGATTTCACGAATGAGACCTCTAAGAGTGGACGGTTCGACTTTAACATTTCTGTCAGTGTCCAACCCTTGGTTAGCTAAATCAGAAAAAAGATTTTGTGCTTTATCATCTTCAGCTCTGCCAAACTTTACAATCACTTGATTTTTAATTACGTCTTCATATCCATTTTCTCGAAGCCATACAAAAGCCTCTTCTTGTTTGTCTTTGGATATTGATCCTGTATAAAACGGTTTTATTTCTACGTTAGAACCGTCTTTCATTTTAATAGAAGTCACTCCACGCTCTTCAAACAATTGAACTAAGTTTTCATTTGCTCTGCGTAAAAGTTCTTTTTTAACTTTAAGTAAAGCCTCTAAATCTTCTACTTCTTTTTCAGCTTTCAAATAATCTTGAGAGCCTTTAGATATAGGATCTATTTCAGTGACTTGAAAATCCTTTACCTCACGTCTTAAATTAATAGCCATATTAATTCTCCTTTTTTTATTCTAATTATAAATGTCAACTCGAATAGGAAAGTAATCTTTTTCTATTCTATCGTATTTTAACATATTATATCTACCATTAGATATAGTGCTTACAACAGAACAAGTCAAGCCTATCAAAGCGGGGTCTCCAACTAAAAGTAAATAATCGTTGTCTTTAAAGTCTTTTAGAAGAGATTTGAGTTTTCTTATTGTTGGTTGTGGAGACATTACAACTTGTTTGCTTCCGTCAAACAAAAATATAACTTCTCCAAATCTTTCAGCCTGACTGTAATCTAGTGATCTTAAAGTTCCGTCAGGATATTTTCTTATAACATTCTGCACAACATAAACTTTGCTTTTATCTATCATTTATTATATTCTCTTATATAGAATAAAAATTTTATATATGTTGGTAGAAAAATACAAGTTCAAAACTAAGCCTATGGAACATCAATTGGTGGGTCTTGCGGGAATGATGAATTCATTTGATAAAGATAAACCTGAGTATGCTTTGTTTATGGAAATGGGTTGTGGTAAAACAAAAGTTTTAATAGACGGTATTTCAATTTTATTTGACAATGGAAAAGTCAGTAATCTTTTAGTCATTTGTCCCAATGGAATTAAATATAATTGGCGAGAAGAATTAGCAAAACATTTAGCAGAGCATATTGAATACGATGTTCATGTTTGGGAAGGGGCCAAAACAAAAAAAGAACAAGCAGAAATTAGAGAGAAATTATTTTCAACTGACAACAAACTGAAAGTTTTAATTATGAATATCGATTCTATCATAACTAAAAATGGGAGTGACGTTGCAGAAAAATTTACATACACAGATAAAACTTTAATGTGTGTTGATGAGTCCACTATAATTAAAAATGGATCAGCTAAAAGAACTAAGAGATGTATTAAGATAGGGTCCTATGCTCGTTATAGAGTGATTTTAACAGGGTCTCCTATAACTAAATCACCTGAAGACTTATATTCTCAATGTGCTTTTTTAAGTGAGGACCTATTGGGTTTCAGTTCTATCTATACTTTTAGAGCTAGATATTGTGATCAAGTTAAAATGAGTTTTGGTGGAAGAAGTTTTAACAAAGTGACAGGGTATAAACGTTTAGATGAGCTGACAGAAAAGATAAGAGACTTTTCTTATCGTGTCACTAAAGATGAAGCTTTAGATTTGCCTGATAAAATTTATTTAAAGAGACGTGTACCGATGACCGATAACCAATTGAAAGCATATGTGATGATGAAAAAATTAGCATTAGCTGAAATTGACGGAGAACAATTAACCACTGCTACATTGATTGCTCAACTGAAAAGACTGCATCAAATATCTTGTGGATACATGACAACCGATGAAGGAAAACTAATTGATTTTTCAGAAAATAGAATTAAAGAATTGATAGATACAGTCGAAGAGGCTGACGGAAAAATAATTATATGGTGCTCTTATAGGCACAATATCAGAACAGTTATAGAAGCCTTAGATAAGAAATATGGAAAAGGTTCAGCAGAGGGTTTTTATGGTGAGACTCCCTCTATAGAAAGACCTAAGATTTTAGATAGATTTAAAAATCCTGATCATCATATGAGATTTTTAGTGGGCCACCCAAGAACAGGGGGATATGGTCTTACTTTAAATATAGCTAGTACTATGATATTTTATTCTAATGACTATGATCTCGAAATAAGAGAACAAGCAGAAGCTAGAAATCATAGAATTGGTACAGAAAAGAAAGTGACTTATGTCGATCTTATCTGTGAGGGAACAGTAGACGAAAATATAATTAAAAGTCTGCGTTCTAAAATTAACATCGCCACTGAAATAATGGGTGAAGAATTTAAGGAGTGGTTAATATGATCTTGAGTCCTAACAGAGAAAAGATAGACCATAGAAAGTTAAAAGAAGCATGTGAGTGCTTTAATGAACTAATTAAAATGCAAGAAAGTTTAGATAAATATGAAAAGTGGTCCATGGCTAACACAATTCATGAAACTGCAATACAATTAGCTGAGTCAATAACGGAGAAATTAAAAGAATGAAATATTATGAAATACCAGGGTGGTTCAATGGATATGAACATTATGATAAAGCAGTCGATTTTTGTCCTTTAAACGGAAAAATTTTAGAGATTGGTTGTTTTTATGGTAGGTCCACAAATTATATGTGTACCAATATAGTTAATACAAACAGAATGGATATAAATGTTTGGGCGTTAGATACTTTTGAAGGATCTTCAGAACATGCCATGTTGAAAGATTTTGTAGGAAGTGACGGAACATTTTATGAAGCTACAAAAAAACATTTAAGTACTTTTATTGATGACGGATTTTTGCATTTAATTAAAAGTAGATCTGATGATCAGAAAACATTAGATAGTTTTGATGAAGAATTTTTTGATGCAATTATTGTAGACGGTGCTCACGAATATGAGGCAGTCATGAACGATATTAATAATTGGTGGCCAAAGCTAAAAGATGACGGAATCATGTTATTTGATGACATGTATATGGAGTCAGTTAGTAAGGCAACTGAGGTTGCTTTAAAGGATAAAGTTCCTGATTACATGATAATGCAAGGAAAAGAGGCCTATGGCATGGCTTATAAGGGCAAAAATCAGGAAAATAAGGAAAAATATATAAAAATAACCCCTGAAAATTATTTTAAATAATTGATGTTTTCTTAGTTTAGAAATAAAATTCTAAACATGAAAGAACCTTTAGAAAATAAAGTAGAAATAGAATGGATTGATGCCTATGAATTGGGTAGTGGTTGGCATGAACTAGAAGATGCTTTAAAAATTACTCCACCAAAAATTTGGAGTCTCGGATATATAGTAAAAGAAACTAAAGAATTTATAACAATTTCTGCTGATAAGGGTCGCAAGGGTGATTCTGATTGTGGTAGAGTTCAACTTATTCCTAAGTCTTGGATAAAGAAAGTAATTTTACTTGAAGAAAACTTTCTTAAATAAAAAACATTTATCAGGAACTGTTTCAGAATATATTGCAATAAATAAATTATTAGAATTAGGTTTTTTAGTTTTTAAAAATGTAGCACCTCACGGATTTATAGATCTTATAGCTGTATCTCCTGAGAACGAAACTTTTAGAATTGATGTTAAAACTGCTTCAAGAAGAGTTAGTGACATTAAAACTTGTAGTGGTACCTATAGAAGAAGTGGGGAAATGATATACAGGGTCCCCACCAAAGAGCAAAAAATATATGATGTTGTATTGATGATCGTGGACCGTGGAGAGAAATTTAAAATTCTTCCAACTCGATCCAAATTAGCAAAGTGGTTAAAACTGTAAGATGTAATCTTCTATTACTCCTGAACTAACACAAGTCAGTTTTATTTCCACATCTTTTACTTTTGAAATTTCTTCCAATATAACTTCATAATGTTGTTCACAGCTTTCAATGGTTTCATGAATTACTTCAGATCCCATTCTAACACACTGTTCCTGAGTCCCTGAATAGACACAAGCCCAACCAATTAAGAAAAATTTAAGCATGGAACAACTATACCATAAAAGTCAAACCATTTATTTATCAAAATCAAAAATAAATGTGTGGCTTTTTATACAACGAATTTGATATACTGATCGTTCACGCTAAAAAAAAGGAGATTCAAATGAACGAAGAACAAGAAAACAAGCTAATTATAGCTTACTTACAAGACGTAATTGCCCAACAAAGTGCTTACAAAGAGTACAAACAAGAAGACAGCCAAACAGAAGAGTGGTGGAATAGAATTCCACATGGACCGAGTATGGGAGATTAATTTCTCCTACGTTCCAATATTTCTTTTCCTTTTTCAGCTATTTTTTTCCAAAAACTAAAATCATACAATTTTTCTGATCCGTCAGTAAATTCTACTAATACTTTTTGAACAATATTTTCTTCTTCGTCAGGTACGTCAACGTATTCAACCTTATATACAGTCTTCTCAAAGAAGTGTGGATTATCTTTTAATATCTCCAACATTCTTGAAATTTATCATAAATTATAGATAATTTATACTAAACTTTTGCTAGTTTATCGTGGTATTCTTTAACAATCATGTGCAATTGAGTCGGTTTTGTTCTCATTGTGTCTTTACATATCTTCTCTAATAACGTTTGAGTGTCTTTTGACATTATCTGTGACACCCATTTTTGAGCGTCTTTTTTTGTTGTTTTAGTCATAACAATATCCCTTTCATAAAATAAGTTATTTATTTATATAATATATTAGTCAATTTTAAAATAGATTAAATGGGGGACTTTTGCCCCCCATTAAAGAACTAAATTACATCTAATACTTTGTTAATATCAGTTAGTTCATTGCGAAGTTTTGCGATCTCGTGATCAAACTTCTTATTAAGTATATCAATTTTAGATACATTTCTCACTTTTATATATTTCTCTAAAAGAGAAATTACTTTACTTTTTCTTTTTCCGTGAAGATATCTCCATTGATTTTCTGACTCACAGTTCATGGTTAATTTGCCTCCTTACCAACAGGTAAAGTGTCATCATGAAACCAAGTAATGTTTTTCTTAGCGTCATCAATAAGTTTATTCTCACGAGCTCTTTTTAACTCACGAGCATTAGAAACATATTTGACATCTACCTTAGGTATCTTTGTGGAATACAAATAATTACCGTGATCATAAACATTAACTTCTTCGTTATTAGTTTGAACAATATGAATATCATAAGGTGCATCTATATAAGTTATGTTTATAGTCTTGCTAAAACCGTAATCATCTTCTGTTATTTTTGTCATTCTTTCCCCTGTTCTAGTGCTAACTTTTGCACTTCTTCTAGTCTTCTTTCTTTTTCTTCTAAAGGTAAGCTATCCCAATCATCAGGAAAATGCATTCCCTTGACTGTTTCAAAAAATCTTTTTTGATATTTCACTTTACCTTCTTTATCGTCTCCTGACATAATACCAAACATAGCTGATACCATGCCAACTGTTTTTAATTGATCGTCCATTATTCTTTCTCCTTTTCTTTT
>CAACVC010000187.1_pt1 | contig 14388 bp, 9 predicted proteins | sample 2381761 | NCBI WGS metagenome assembly CAACVC01 (sample SAMEA5211966, study PRJEB30684) | marine metagenome | biome: Marine; feature: Epipelagic; material: Water | collected 2015-10-15 | depth 45 m
AGAATCAAATATAGAACAGCACCCACAGCACCAAGAAAAAATATTACAAGAACACCAAGAATAATATTCTCTATCATTTGTGCTTGTTTTCTTTTAGCTTCTTCTATAGCTTCTTTTTTTTGTTTTCGTATTTGTGCTTGTATATGTAAGACTTCATTCCAAGCATTAGGACCATAAGATAAATTAACAAAGTTACGTAAATCATTTTCCATTGCTATAGCTTTCTTTTTTATAGCAAAAGTTTCTAGTGCTTCTTCTTCTACAGAACCAAATACTCTATTCTTTTTCTTACTATGTCCATCTTTAACATCTTGTATAGCACCCATCCATCTGCCTAAATCTTTAGACATACTCTCTACATCACGACCTACCTGAAATCCTTTTTTAATAGCATTAAATGCAGTCGTAGCCACACCAAAAGCAGTAATTGGGTCCATTTATTATCCTTTATTTGTAAGACCATATCCAAGGTCTAGGTATTCCTTCATACTTATCAGGGTCTACATCATCTAAATGTATAAACCTTTTATTATGTTCTCCACGTTGCTGTATTCCTATACCTGTAAAACCTATTTCTAATCCTAACTTAACTATATTATAAGCTTTTTCTCCAGAACATACAACATCCACAGCTTTACCAAGTATATGAGCTGACTTACTAGATCCACCTATTCTTTTATTATATTCAGGTGTTCTATATCCAGAACTAATAACCATAGGTTGTCCAAGTTTTTTTCTTAACTCAATAAGCTTAGACATAAACTCTTCCATCATTTTAAGTTCACCAGTGCCTTTACATCTAAGCTCTTTTTCAGAAAAGTATTTCCATCTTTTATGTTCCATTACTTAACTACTGCTCCTATTCCTTTAAGAGATGCACCAGCTCCTTTACCTTTAGATTTTTTATTCATTCTAACTTCTACAAAACCACCTTTACTAAATTTATCAGTTCTAAATTTATCTAAAGGTGTAATTTTAGTTCTTGTAATTTTAAAAGGTTTTTTATTTAATTGTCTTCTTCTATATTCTCTAGCTTCTTCCATAGCTTTATCTCTTTTAGGACCTTGAGGAAGCTCATTAGCTTTTAATAATCTATTTTTAATACGTGTATCACGTCTTTTTTCTGTTTTTTCTTTTCTAATTTTAGGATCAAATCTTCTTTTTAAAACACCTATTAAACTAGTATCAGCTTTCTTTTTAACAGCAGATGGAAAAGTTAAACCTCTACCTGCTTTCTTTTGAGCTGCTTCTCTTTTTGCTTTAGCATCAGCTGCTCTTGTAGTACTTTCTCCTTTTTTAACCTTAAATATATTAGTTGTAGGTTTTTTAGGATTAACCTTAGCTCTTAACTCTCTATTAATTTCTTGAACACTTCTTTTTTTACGACCCATATCTATAGTTTTAGGCATTTTTTGTGCTGGCTTATCGTCTTTTTTCTTAGGTTTAAACTCTTTACCTTTAGCAAAATCAGCATAGTCAGACCTTTTACCTAATCCTTTTAGTCCAGCTCCAGCTCTAATCTTATTTGGATCTGTAATATCTTTATTAGCTGCCATTATTTCTTTAATACTTTTACCAGTCATTTTAGATATTTTAGATAAACTATCACCTTTTTGTATAGTAAAAGCTCCTGTTGTTTTAGGAAACTCTATTTTTTTAGATTCCTTTTCTTTTTTATTTTTTTGTGCCATATCACTCTCCTTTGTTCCTTTACTTGAAAATATTGTTTTATAAACTTTTTTACCTTTAGTTAATTTTTTACCTAAAGGTTGTAAACTTAAATTAGGATCTGTCTTTAATAATCCTTGTCCTTTAGTAAGACCTGTAGTTAAAGTAAGACCTTCGCCTTTACCTCTTTTTTTACCTTTTAATATTTTTTTATATTTTTTACTTATTTTAGGTATCTTAGATTTTCTAGCCATTAGCTTGTCTCCTTATCATATCATCTATTTTACTTTCAAGTCTATCAAATCTTTGCATAAGCTGTGTCATATCATCTTTAACATCTTCTTTAGTAGCATACATAATTGCCATATTCTCTTTAGATTTAGATAACTCATCTTTTACTTTACTAATAGCAGCAGATGTAGAACGTATCCACCATAAAAATCCACCTATTGCCATTGTTAGTATAGCATTCCATATCATAGTCATATCTGCCATTAGTTTTTCTCCTTAATATAAACGTAAATCAAAATCTTCTTCACCTGGTTTTTGTAATTGTTTGTAATAATTATATTCATTATTCTTATTAAAGTCTGCTTGTATTTGTTTTAACTCAGGTAATATTTCTGAGTAAAAACCAGTTGGTCTTCCTCTTTTACTTCCAATAATATTTAAAGTAGTTTTAATACCTTTAGTGCTTGGCTCTAAACTTTTAGAAACTTTATAATATCTAGGAAATTTTTGTACACTTTTAATAATAGTATTAAATTCTGCAGGTATATTTTTATCTTTAGTAATACTATTAGTAATTTGTTCTTCTGTTAAACCAGCTGCTTTAGCTGCCATAAACTTTAATATTAAATCATTACGTGCTTGTTTATCTGTTTCTAATGCTTTTCTATAGGCATCCTTAATTGCTTCTTTATCTAAAGTAGTAAATTTATCTAACTCTTGTCTAAATATAGAAGAAGCTCCTTTAATAACTTTTAAATCAGGTGCTATTTTAAATCGAAAAGATAACATAGGTTCAACAAAACCTAATGGTAAACCTGTAGCTTTTAATCCTTCAGTTAAAGGATCTTTACTAAAACCACCTTTTTCAGATAATGATTTTTTTGCTGGTTCTGTGTCTGTTGCTTGCTCATATTCTTTAATAGCTTTACCTAAACTTACTGCATCTACTACACTTCCTGGTGTTAATAAACTTAAAGCAGCTTGTTTTAAAGCTTCTGAATATCGAATATAACCAGGATCACCTATATCAGCTACATTTCTACCATATTCATCTTTACCTTGTACTACATTTAAAGCTGCTTTTAACACCATAGTAGGACCTAATTCTTCCCATAATTTAGTTCCAGCTGCTTGAGCTCCTTTAGTTATACTTTCTTGTAAAGAAGCATCATCTTCATAAAATTTATTTAAAACAGCATTTATAGTTGTAGTTATAGGACCCCATGTATCTACTCTACTCCAATCAAATATTTTAAACTTTCCTGTTTCTTTATCTTTACCACTAATGGGAATAAACATACTACCTTGAGCATAATCAGGCATACCTATAATTCTAGTTCCTTCTTCAAAAGAATAAGGATTTTTAAATTCTTCACCATCAACAATTAAAGTATTTTCTTTAAAGTCTTTATCATTTTTTAAGTATGCATAAGTCATAGTACCTACAAGTGTAGGACCTATACTTAAAGCTCCTAATATAGAACCAAGTCTTTGTAATCCTGCATTATATTGTGCTGCTCCTAATTTACCACCAGAATCACTTTGTAACTGTATTCCTCTTTTTATATCATGTATAGCTGTAGCAAAAATATTTTTAGTAGTACGTACCTGTTCTGCTTTATATCCTAAAAAATCAGCTGCAGGAAATCTTCTAGCAAGTTTAAAAGCTTTAGCTAATTCACCATAGTTATCCATATGTGCTCTTACTTTACTAGCAGCATAATCATCTAAATAAGATATAGTAATAGGAACTCCACCATCACCTATAAATTCATCTATTACATCATCAGGTTCTATTTGATCTCCTATTTTTTTTCCTGCTCTTCTTGCATTTTCTAAACTAGTATATTTACCTAATATAGTGGGATCATCTTGTAATATTTTAGCATATCTTTTACGTTCAGCAAAAAAATTATATGTTCTCCAATAGTCATCCATTAATTGATACCTATCTAAAACATATTGTTGTCCTTTTTCTGTAGCTGATTTTAATTCTTGAAAAATAGTTTTCTTTTTATCTCCTTTAACTATATTATTCATATTAAAACCAGACATAGGATCTAAACCAGCATCTTCAAACTGTGCTCGTAGATCTGCAGTTCTTGTACTTTGTCCTAGTAATCCCATACGTTGTTGTCTTTGCATAAAATTATTTAACTCAACATTATCAAACTTAGATAGTCCAGTAAATACTTTATTAGCTTCTCTTAAAGAGCTTAAACTAAAATTACCTGAACCTAAAGACTTTAAGGCAGCACCAAAAAAGTTTCTTGGATAACCTGCTAAACGTAAAGCTGTTACATTCATTCTACTAAATGCTTGTAATCCCATTAATACTCTTAATCCAGGCATAGTAATTTCTTTAGTATAACTATTACCTTCTTTAATTGCTTCAACTACTTCTTTAGGTGCATATATTTCTTTTATTTGCCTACCTTCTCGAAGTCTAGAAGGAACTACAATTCCTTCTGTATATTTAGGTAATTGAGAAGCTTCACTTAAAGCTTCAAACCCTGCTGGTGGATCAAATTGTTTACCTGTAGTTGCAGAAATTGGTAATATTTTTATATTAGGTAATAATCCTTGTTGAGCTAACTCTGTTACTTTAGTTTCATATTTAAAATTTTCTACATTTTCCATTAATTTATATAATGTATTAACATAGTTTTGATCAGGACTTCTATATTCTCCTAATAAACTTCTTATCTCTGGAGGTAGTTGTCCTCGTTTATAAAAAACAGCTCGTGTTGCTAATGTACCTCCTGTATTTGATTTACCACTTTTTAAATTATCTATATTTTTAAAATATAAACTTGATGTATCTAAGTTAGGTTCATCTCCTCCTCCTAAAGTTTTTAATAAAGATATTTCATCTGCTGCATGTTTATCTAAAAAAGATTGTACTAAACGATCTGATTCTTTATCTATATATTCAGCTTGTAAATCTAATAAATCATCTATATTTTTAAAAGGTTTTCCAAAATCTTTTTCTAACTCTAATTCAATTTTTCTAGCTCTATTTCTACCTCCTTGCGTATCATCTGCTAATTTTTTAAGAAGCTCTTCATCTTTAGAAAAACCATATTTAGTTCTTAAAGATATTGCATCAGCTATTTTTCTTGCAATAGTAGCTGGTTGATATTGTCCTGGTAAATCAGGATCATTTTCTAACATATCTTTAAAAAACTTTTTAGCTTTTGCTATACGTTCTGGATAATATTTATATAATTTAGATCTCCAAGAATCATTATCATGTATTTCATATTGTCTATTAAGATGTAAATTTACATCAGGAGCTTGTTGTCCTTTACCCATACTATTTAAAAGTGTTGCATGTAAATCAGATCCTTTTTCTATTAGTCCTACATCAATAGATTTTTGTTGTATTCTATTAATATCTTTTCTCATTTCAAATAAATTTTTAATAAACTTTTGAGGTATAACTCCAATAGGATCTTCTTTAAATCTTAAAAACTCTGGTTGTACTTTATTTAAATTAATCATATGAGATAATCTAGAAATATTATTAGCATCTTTTGGATTTGTAAACAATGTTCTTTTACCTCTAAGAATCATATCAGAAATAGAATTTAAATAATCTTGTTCTAGTTCAGTCATATCTTTCCATGTACGACCATCTTTAGTTTTAATTGTATTTTTTAATTTATTATATGTATCTAATTTTCTTTTTAAAGGTCTTTTAATTATTTCTCCTACCGAATTTTTAGCAATACGTGCAGCATGTATTTCAGAAGGAAGACCTGCAGTTTGAGAAAACCATTTATCAAACCAACTAATACTTCTAGGTCCTACATTAGCAATAGGTTTAAATGTATGTTGTGTTTTTACAGTAGTTCTATTAGTTCTATTTGGATTATTAATTATTTTATTTTTAGCTGTAAAAACTCCATCTTCTTCTTTAACAAATTTAAAAACTTGTCTTAATTGTCTACCTAACTCTTTATTAGATATACCTAAAGTTTTAAATTTATTTATTTTAAATCCTTCTTTAGTAGGAATTATTTCTTCAATAAATTCAGTTCTTTTATTATTTCTATCCTGTAACCATCCTTTTCTTTTTTCATCAGCTACTTCAGCAAATTCTGTTTTATCTTTTAATTTAACTTTTTTTTGTTCTCCTACATTTATAATTAGAGTTCCTTTTTTATTTAATGTTTCAGCTATACGATCTATTTCATGAGTAGCTTGTGTAGGTTTTAATCTACCCATCCAATTACCTGCTAATATATAATCTTGATCTCCTTTTGCTAAACCTGCTTCATCTAAATATTTAGTTGATTTAGGTGCTTTTTTTCTAATAGGTTCTAATTCATACATACTTAACTTAGGAGTTACATTAAGTTCTTCTTCTTTAACTATATTATTAATAACTTTATTATTAATTAATCTTCTTTCAGGTACATCATTATAAAATACATATTCTTGTTTTTCTTGTCCTTTTACTTTTTTTGTTGAAGGTATACCTCCATCATCAATCTCATTACCTAAATCTGTTTTCTTAGTTGCTTTTATATGTTGACCTGGACCCCATAATAAAATATTTCTTTGTTTATTTTTAGATTGTTCAGGATTAAATCTTTTTTCATATTGAATATCTTCTTTTAATGTTTTATATAATTTTCTATGAGGTTTTATATCACCTTTAATTGCTTGATAACCAGAAAGTTCAGCTTCTAACTCTTCATCAATAACATCACTAACACCTGTATTCTTTTTTAATTTATTTTGTTTTTGTTGTATATCTTTTAAATCAGTTAAAACTATTTCTTCTTCTTCTAAAAACTTTTTAGCTCTTTTATTTCTTAATAATTTTTCACTTCCTAATGTAAATCCTGCAGGAGCTAAACCTATAAATGCACCTAAACCTGTAGCAAGTAATGTTTGTGTTTTATCATATTCATAATCAGGATCTACATCTTCTTTAAAGTTTTGATACATAACATCATATAAACCACTATATGCAGCACCTGCTGGTATACCAATTAATGCATGTTGTTTAGCTTTTTGTCTTCCTATTTTTTTACTAGCTTCTTTAAATTGTTTTTTAGATAAAGCTTTACCTTTTTTCTTAATAGCTTTTTTAGCTATTTCTTTTTTTAATAATTCTTTAAAACTATTTCTAGCAATACCTCCTGCAACTTTACTACCAAACTTAGCAATTAATCCTGCAGTTCCTAATGTTAATACTGTAGGTAAATCTACAACAGACCAAAAGGCTCCACGTAAGAAACCACGCATAGTCCAATCAGAATTTTCATACTGTTGAATTGAATCTGCCCATGCTTCTTTAATATTATCAGGCATATTTTTCTTAGCATCATATGCTGTCATACCTAAACTAGTATAATTATTTCCTAACTTAGTATGTCTATTTAATAACCATGTAGCTAAATCTTCTGTAGTACCTTCTTCAATAGTCCAGTCTTTTCCTTTTTCATATGCATATATTTTTTTAGCATTATTAATCCAGTTCCTATCTTTTTTTAATTGATCTTCTGTAAACTCTTGAGGGTCTTCTTTTTCTTGTAGCTCATCTGATATAGTAGATTTTACAGGAGCTTGTAAAGAAGGTTGTAATTTTTCTAGTGTTTGTAAATCTCTTGGACTTAATTGATTAACAATAGGAGGAGGAGTAACTACTTTTTGTTTTTCTTCTATTATTGTATTTTTAGGAGTAACTTTATTAATTCCAGAAAAAAAACTTTTAGGAAGAGGTTTAGGAGTAGAAAAAAATCCTTCTATATTTGTTTTATTATCTGCCATAATTATTTTCTAAGAGCTTCTTTTACTCTATCATAAGAACCTTGATCTTTAAATAAAGTACCATTCCAAGTATTCTGTTGAGAATCAGTTGCTTTATTAAATATATTTACTAATCTATCTACTGCACTACTATTTGTATTTAATTTAAAATAACTTTTAGCTTCAGTTAATCCATTATTATCTAAAGATTGAAAAACAAAATAAGGAACTCCATAAGGTGCAGTTTCTTTAGCTCGTATTACTATTTCATTTACACCTTCTAAAGGATTAGCTAAACCTAATACTTGATTTGCAATATATCTTTTTCTAGCTTCATCAAGAGCATTTGAATAAGCTCTTAAATCTTTTATGTCAGGAGCATCTCCTCCAATATAAGCACCATCTGCATCATATAACATAGAAAATTGACTTTGAATTTCTTTTCTAAGTTTTTCCATATCTCCCATAAATTGTTTTGAATTAGCTAAATCAGTTTCAGCAACTAATTTATTATTATTATATTGAAATGTTTCATCAATTTCATAACCTTTTAAACTTTCAGTAACTCTATTAGATAATGATTTTTCTTTAGAATCCATAACATTAACTGCTGCTAATACTTTACTATATTTAGAATTATTATTTATTTCTGCTATTTGATTTTCTATTTTTTTTCTATCATTTATATTTCTTACATTTTCTAATTGTAATTGTAATTCTTTAATTTTCATATCATTAGTTGTTTTTAAAAGTTCAGCAGAAATATTACCACTATTTATACTAGCTTGTGTAAAATTACTTAATTTATTATTAATAAGTCTTATTTGATTTTCATTAGAAACTTGATCTAGTTGATCTGCTTTTTCCATTAAATTTAGATAGTTTGTTTCAACATCTAATACACCAGCAGCTGCATTAAATTGGTCTTGTAAATTTTTTTCTACTAATTCATTATATGCTTGTCTTCCATCTCCTACAGCATCACCTGCTCCTGCTAATAATTGAGATATGTTTTGTACGAATGAAGCAGTAGGATCTAAAGATAAAGCAGCTTTAGTTAATCCTTTTCCTTCAATACTTGCTCTTGCAGCTATTGCTCTTTCTTTAGCTTCTTTACTTAAATCAGATTTAGGATCAGATAGTTGTGTAAATCTTTTTGTAACATCTCCTTTAGCTGTTTGAAAAGGACTATCTTCTTTAGTTAAAGCATCTCTAAATGTATTTGTAAATTTTAAATCTTTAGCTTCATCTAATACACTTTGCATTTCATCAGAAACAGGAGAAGGCATTGTTCCTGCTATTCCTGTATATAACTTTCCCATTTCTTCTGCACTTGGAGCAACATTATTAATAGCTACATTCGGATCATCTGTTGGATTTTGAAGTGTATCTAAGGTATAAATATTATCTATATTTTCAGAAGGATTTTCTTCAGTTCTTAATGTATCTACTATTCCAAGTCCACTTAATTGTTCATTATCTGCTTCAGCATTATATATAGTAACAAGACCACCTTGATTAAACATTCTTCTCATATCTCTTTCTTGTAATAATCTATTTCTTTCCATCATTTCTATTTCTTCTTGAGAAGGTAAAGGTCCAGGAGGAGCACCTACTGCAGATTCAGTCATAACTTCACGTATTCTAAATGGAGCAGTTTCTGTAGGTAAAGATTCTTCATCAATAATACCTTCTACAGTTTTTCTATTTTCTCCTCCTATACCATACTTATTATAAAATTCATCTACAGGTAATGTTTTACTATCTTGATAATACATATCTCTTATGAAATCTTCTTCAGTTTTCATTTGTTGATTCATACCCATTTGATTAGATACAATATCTGCAATACCACCACCTTGATTAGCCATACCAAAAAGATTACCTAAAGGCTTACCAGTAAATTGTGTATATGCACCCATACCAGCTCCACCTAATTGTAATAACTGATTAGCTACTGAAGGTGTAGCTTGATATTGTGTTGATGTTTGATAGGTAGATGGTTGAAATGGAAAACCTCTAACTATAGCAGAGTATTCTTGTAATGCTCTAGTTGGAAACTCTCTTTCTTCCATAAACTGTCCTTTAGCTAAATCTAGTGCTAACTGTTCTTGTTGTCTTTCTTGTTCACCTAACTGTTGTTGTACAGCTAAATCTCTTAATGCTTGTTGTGGTATAGTTTGTCCTAATTGTGTTAACTGTTGAGCTTGTTGTAGTTCTCTACCTTTCTGTGCTTCAAATGCAGCTCTACCTTTATCAAAAGCAGAAGCTAATCCTCTTTCTTGTATATCAGTTAATCTATCTGCTAAACCTTCTCTAGCCATAGCTTCAGATATAGCTTGTCTAGACCCACCAAAAGGTTGTTGTGCTATAGCTTGAGCAGTTACAGCAGGTGCAATATTTCTTTCATAATCTTCTACAGCTTTTCTTTTAGCTTGATCTACTACAGCTTGTTGATATGGATTCATAAACTGTTGAGCTGTATCTCCTGTAAATTGTTTACCTAATCCTTCTGCTGCAGTTTTAGCACCTGTAAAATATGGAGTAGCTTGAGCTACATCTGTACCTGCAAGACCTGTAGTTTGCTGTCGCATAGCTTCCATAGCTGCTCTTTCTGCATCTGTAAACTGTGCAAGCTGTGGTCCTGTATATGCTTGATATGCTGCTCCTTCTTGTTGTGCCTTAGATTTTTCTAAGATGTCTTTTATAAAAGGAGCTAACTCTGTAGGAAATGTAGTTGTAGCAACTGTAGCTCCTGCAGGTGAAGGTTGCGTTGGAAACCTTGGTTGAAATATTGATACCATTCTTTACTCCTTATCCTCTCATTAATGATTGCAATGCTTTATTACTATCTACTCTTGGTTGATGTTTAGTTGTTCCATAAGCCATTTGTCTTAAATTTTTTCTAAAGTTATCTAATTTTTGAGCTCCTGCTCTAGCAGAACCATTACCTAATAAAGCCATATCAGGTGCAGAAACTACATACTCTTCTTCACTTATCTTCATAATACCTTTTGGTTTAGTTCCTTGTTTATCTGTAATAATCATTGTTTCACTATCACTCATACCATCTGATCTAGGATCTACAGTATTAGGTACCATACCACTAGCAAATTGTTTATTTTGTCCTAATGCATTATTTATAATAGTTGATATACCACCACCATATGCAGCAGCTAATTCCCCAGGTTTTCTACCTGATGCTGTTGTAAATGTAGCAGGTTCAAACATTTGAGCTGTTTGTAAATCATCTGCTCCCATAGTCATTCGTTTAACAATATCTACTACAGCTTCTGGATTATCTTGATATTTATATACATAGTTATATAATACAGGATCTTCCATAGCAAGTCTAGCAAATTCTGCAGCACTTCTTTGTTCTGCTTCCATTCTATTTGTTAATGCTTCAGCAGCTCCTCTTGCATCTTGTTCCATTTTTTTAGCCATATCAAATTGTTTTTGTTTTTCTGTTTCTGCATAACCTGAAAGTGCTGATTTACCTACATCTCCATATGTTAAAGGATCTAAATTAGAACTTAATTTTGGAGGTAAATCTCCTACACCTGCTACAGGTGCATCATAAACGTCTTTTACTTGTTGTGTAAATTCTCCAACTTTTTTATCAAATGCAGTTGGTGGATCTTTTTTTATTACATCTGTTTCTGTAAGTGTTGTATCAGCACCAGTTTTAAGATTATCACCTACAGCTCCAAGAGTAGCTCTTGTAAGTCCTGATGTAATTTTACTAGGATCAAATGGATCTTTTGTAAGACCTGGAATACCTCCAGATAAACCAGCACCTGCATAACCTGTAAGAAATCTAAGTCCAAATTTTCCAAATGGATTACTTGTTATAGTTCCTGCTCCTGGTAAAAAAGCATTTAAAGCTACTTGTATTGCAATATTTTTAAGTAAACTACCACTATCTCCACCTAAAGCTCCACTAATACCTTTACCAACATCTCTTACACCACTAGCTATACCTTTACCTACATTTTTTACACCTTTTGCAACAGCTTTAAAAGGATTAAATCCACCAAATGCTCTTATTTCAGGAAGTCCTGCAAGACCACCATATCTTTTTTCTATAACTCCTCTACCCATAAGAATATCTTTTTGTGTTATCCTACCATCACCACTTAAGTCAGGAAAACCACCTTTAGCCATATATGTCATAGTTTGAGGTTGAGGTTGTTTCATTTGTCGCATTTGTTGTAAAGCTCGTAGATTAGATATACCATCTCCTCTTTGTAAATTACGCATCATATCATCCATGATTTGTATTTTATTATTTTGCATCATTTTCTTTTCCTTAATACTTGTTGTGGTGAATATGGGTTAGATTGTGGTAATGTATTATTTGCTACAAAAGTATTTTGTTTAGGAAAATCTTTCATAACAGAACTAAGTTTATCTAATCTAGTTACTGGTTGTACTACCATTCCTCTATTAACTAATCCAAAATATGTACTAGATGGATTATTTAAAATGTTAAAGTATTCTTGTTGTGTATATTTATCTTTCATTAGTTTAAGTTTTGCCATTCAGTTGTAGACCCTGAGCTTACATAGCCTTTAAATTTACCTGCACTTGCAGAATATGCTATGTCTCCCTTTTTAGGTCTTTTTAAAGTTGTTACTGTTGTTACTACAAGTACATTAGTTGATGGAGTTACTCTTTCTTGTTCATCTCTATTATCTAATTCATTGATTAATATAGAACCCCATCTTTGTATTTCTTCATACATGTCACGTACTTCTGTATTAACAATATTTAAAAGTTTAGGTAGTTGAGGATACAATGCCATTATCTTCCTCCATCAGGTTGCATACCTGCTCTAATAGAACCCCATCTCCACTTAGTGCCTGTCTCATTACAAGATACTCTATACTTAGCTTGTCTTCCTCTAGCTCTTACATTTACTTTTTTAGTTGTGCTACCTACAGTATAAGGACCTTTAGTTATAACTTCAGTATCTTCAGGATACCTTTTAGTTAATATCTTAAATTTTATATCACCATTAGTAATATCAAAATCTGGAATTATTCTATCTATAAACATTATATCATCTCCGTTGCCTATTTCCAAGGCTCCTGACTCAATAAATGATGTAACTGCTTGTCCATTAGCTGTATAAATATCTTTAGGTTCATTATTATATAAGTTACTACCTCCAGCTGTTGTACCAGTTGTTATTGTATTACCAAATATATTTCTATCTGCAAAGGTTGTAAAGAATGTAGAACCTATTGTCCAATACTTTTCTTCAGGAGAATAAATAACATAACTATCACATTCATCAGAACCTGTAGAAGGATATAACCAAATAATTTCTGTAAATTCAGAATTAATACCAGCATAAATTTTATCTACTTGATCTCTATTTAATCTATCAAAAACAAATCTTCTAACAGAACAAGGTAATTTTTTAACTGTACCATCAAATACATAAAAGTTATCTGTATCCATCCAATAAGATCTACCATCATAATCAACTCCAGAATGTTGTCCTATTAATCCACAGTTAGTTCCTACTTGTGTAAATCTAAAAGTAAAAGGAGGTCCTACAAATTGCATAGTCCATAATGAATTATCTGTCCATATATTAATAGCATTTCTACTTCTTACTCCACCTACAACTTTAGTACCATCTGTTAATAATACTTCTCCTGATGTAGAACTTATAGAAGGAGTCCAATTATTTCTATCTTCTTGGTCACTCCATCTAACAGTCATTGGATTAAAATCTCCATGAGGAGAAGCAGTAGTGCCAAATATATTAGAACCTAAGCAAATTAAATGTCTATCATTAGGAGATACAATAACTGAATTAACTGTTGATGGTGCATTAGTTACAGCTGCTGCTCTTACAGGACTTGTAGATGCATCTGAATCAAAATAATATATAGTGCCACCTCTTCTATTAGCAACTACATCTTCACCATAGTTATCTAAACTCCATTGTGTAATTTCATTATTAAAATCACTAGCTCCTATAGATGTAGGTTGATTCCATGCTCTAGCTCCTGCAACACTTACTCCAGCATTATAAGAACCTGCTCCATATCCTAAACCTGTTACAGCATTCTGTGTACCTCCTGCTATTAAATAATGTATTGTTCCTCCACCTGTAGATGATTGAGCAGCACTAGCTGTTGTAGCTACAGATAAAGCAAATGTATTTGCATTAATAACACTTACAGGATAAGTAGTAGTACCTAATAATATATTACCACCAATAGTAGTAGAACTTGTAAAAAAAACAAAGTCACCTGTTGTTCTACCATGTGCTGTTGCAGATACTGTTACTGTATTAGAACTGATAGCACAAGTAAAAGCATTTGCTAATGTAGTGCTTGCAGATACAGGAGTAATATCAAATATCTGATCTCCACTATGTTGAAATAATTTTTTTTCTGTACCAAATACAGCTCTTTTAAATTGATCATTATCAGAATAAACAAGTAAATCTCTAGCATTACCTTCAAAGCCACCACTAACTTTTACTTCATGTCCTCTCATTACTTCTGGTTTATTAGCTCTAAAGCGTACTTTATCACCATCTACCCATTTACCATCTTCAGCATATTCAGTAGTTTCTTTATGGATTCCTGATCCAAATTCTAATTTTACTAATTTACCTGCCATATATTTTAATCAAAGTTTTTTAATAATGCTGCATCTATTGTTGTTGAACTTCTTGTACTATATAATAATATATCTACA